>Ga0316204_10000165_pt1 | contig 276010 bp, 262 predicted proteins | sample 6monrhotite_MG_2_FD_205661 | JGI IMG/M metagenome (GOLD analysis project Ga0316204, IMG submission 205661) | Microbial mat bacterial communities from mineral coupon in-situ incubated in ocean water Damariscotta River, Maine, United States -... | ecosystem: Environmental > Aquatic > Marine >... | reverse complement strand
CACCGGCGGCCCCGCCTTTCATGCCGAAGCAAGGACCAAGGCTTGGCTCGCGCAAACAGATAATCGCCCTTTTACCAATTCTGTTAAGGGCGTCGCCAAGGCCGACCGTCGTCGTCGTCTTGCCCTCACCGGCCGTGGTCGGTGAAATAGCCGTTACCAGGATTAGCTTGCCGTCCTTTTTTTTGCTTAAGGTATCGATGTAGTCGAGCGACAATTTCGCCTTGTAATGACCATACGGCTCCAGATGTTCCGCGCCGATACCAAGCTTTTCTGCCGCAACCTCTGTTATAGGTAGCATCGTCGCGTTTTGGGCTATCTCGATATCGCTCTTCGGATTGGAATGCTGGTTGTTGCCGGCCTTGGCCATGGTCTTCTCCTTAAAATTTTGTTTTTCTATGCTGTTTTTGCAATTTTTGCCGTTGGAACGCTCTCAATTTCGGTTCCGAACCGGGCTTCGTAATGTTCTTTCTGGCGGGTTGCGGCGACAACAGAATTCCGCATCAGTATGGCAACCGTCACCGGCCCGACACCGCCGGGGACGGGCGTAATCCAGCCCGCCGTTCTTTGACAACTCTCAAAATCTGCATCACCGACAACCTTCGTGTTGCCGTCCCCGTCGGTAATTTGATTGATGCCAATGTCAATCACCGCCGCTCCCGGCTTAATCATATCACCGGTAATAAGACTTGGCTTACCGACCGCGATAAAGACCGCATCGGAACGCCTGGAATGAACGGACAGGTTCCGCGTCATGTGATGACAAACGGTGACCGTTGCCCCTTCGGCCATCAACAGAAAGGCGATGGGCTTGCCGACTATTTCCGAATGGCCGATAACCGTGACTTCCAATCCTTCAAGGTCCAGTCCGGTTTGCTTCAACAGCTCGACCGAAGCCATGGCCGTGCACGGCCCCAGGCGAATATCGTTGTAAACGATGTCGCCAATGGATGCCGGGTGCATCCCCTCGACATCCTTGAGCGGATGCACCGCCGACTGCAATCTGCGGATATTCATATGATCGGGAACCGGGCGTTGAAGGATGATGCCGGTAATGCGTGGATCGGCATTCATCGTGGCGATGGTGGCCAGCACTTCGTCTTCCGTGCTCTCACCGGCGAATGAGCGCTCTTCAAACTCAATTCCCGCTTTTTCCGAAGAACGTCGCTGATTGCGAACATAAAGGGCCACTGGCGCCGAATCACCAATGACGATAGCGACTAATTTCGGCTGCCATCCGGCTGTCACAAGGTCGGCGACATCACTTGAAACGTCTTCCAGAATCTCTTTAGCCAGCAATTTTCCGTCGATGTTCTTATGCATGCTTTTGCCAAGTCCATTGATTACAGATCAAAAAACCCTCACCCTTAGACGGAAAGGGGCGCGGCGTTCCGCGGTACCTTTTATGTACCTTTATGGAGTATTGGTATAACATAAGGTTCTTGTTACGGCAAGTGAAACAAACACCAAAAACGAAACCCTGACGCGGCAACGCCTGTGCGACGCGCCCCCGGATTTGCACTCTCTATACGCCATTAATAACTTGAAAATACTCTTTATTTTTTTAAAACGCTCCTGCCAATTCAAGGCAGGGCACATATCCCCATGGCCTTGTTTTCTATAACACAAAACGCTAAACCAATTGCGAACCATTTAAGAATATCCGGCAACAACCGACATGCGGACTATTTTGCCGAACGACAACAATTACAGCTTTGGATAATGCCGGGCTTCTGGATAGCCGGGAAGTTCCACCAGTATTTCAACATCGGTCAATGGATAGGAACGGCAAGCCAATGTGTAATCGGCTTCTATCTCGTTCATACTTAGTGCCGAAAGCATGAACGGTGCTAATTTAATGCGGCCTTTGCGGATTTTGACCTTGCAGGTCCCGCATTCCCCACGCTGACAGTTATTGGCCAGCACCAGGCCGCATTTCCGCGAAGCCTCCAAAAGTGTTTCCCCTGCTGCGCAATCGTAGCTTGCCCCATATGGACGAATCGTCACTCTAAAAATGCTTTCATTGACCATTTTGATTCTTCATTTTGTCCGAGGATAGCCTATAATGACATCGATATATATTATGATTTTTCAATACCTTAAGCCCGGAGCGAATGAGGATGACAAAAACGATCCGCGAGCAGTTCCTCGCCTGGCAATGCCGTATCCGACAATTGTCGATCCGCAAGCATAACGGCAGGCCGCAGCCTGGCATGATGCCGGGCTTCAAACGCGATGACGGCTCTGCCATCATCGAAAACATCACTGTTTTGATCGTACATAACGACCCCAAATCCTCGACCAGTGAATTTCGTCATATTGTCACACGCACCCATGATCCGCAAAAAAGGGTGGACGATGCCATCAAGCTGGTGAGCACCCTTCATTATCAATACCCCAATGAATTCTCCGATCAGATGACAGCCTTGTTCTCCGAAGGCTCAAATGTCGCGTCATCGCTGTTGAAGGAAGGGGCCGGCCGGCTGGAATTCGGCCAATTCGGTCAATCCTTCTCCATCCCTTGCACCGTTTCCGAGTTGAAGAAAGATGATCCCGCTTGGCAAGCGACCTTCTGGCATAATCACATGTTCAATCCTCACATCTCAGAAAAATCCCTAATTCTGTCCTTCTCGCCTGACTGGGGCGGTGCAGCATATACTTCAGCAGAGGATTAAAAAAAAGCCCAGTTTCACAGGGGGGAGTGAAACTGGGCATAGTTCGCCTATATACAGGGAGGATAGGCTAGAATTTTTTGTACGCCGCCTTCAACTGAACCAGAGGATGGCGATCAGACATTTGAAATTTCAACAATAATTCCCGCGCGATCATGTCCCTGTCCTGTTGATTGTCGGGCAGATTGATGTCATCGGGCACCTGAACCCAACCGTTGACGTTACGGTCGAACACGGCCGCCTTGCCCTCTTCGTAACCAAGGTGCACATCTTCCAGCCAGTTCAAGTCGCTCCAACCCATGACCCCCATGTACTCCTTCAAGTAAGGCGTAAGGCGTTTCATGTCCGGAACCAGATTGACATCGTAACGGTAGCCAATGTGCTGGCCGATCTCCTGCTCGCGTGCGGAATCGATTCCATCCGTCGTAAGAAAGTGATCGATATCGATTTTATCGCTCATTATCTTTTCTCCTAATACCGAGTCATGTCGGGACGACCGACGGTGTGTTGGGATCCGGCCAGGGGAACCTGGGCAAGAGCCGAAGCTTCCATGGTCAGGGCAGCGAGATCTTCCGGTTCCAACGAATGAATGTTGGTCTTGCCACAAGCCCGGGCCATCATCTGCGCCTCGATGGTCAGGCAATGCAGGAAATTGTATACTCGCTCGGCAGCTTCATCCGGATTCAGGCGCTTACGCAACTCCGGATCCTGCGTCGCCACGCCAACCGGGCAACGACCCGTGTGGCAGTGGTAACAAGAACCAGCTTCGACACCAATTTCGGCCTCGTAATCGGCCCCTTCGATTTCCTTGTTGCAGTTCAAGGCCATCATGGCGGAGTGACCGATTGCAATAGCGTCGGCACCCAGGGCAATCGCCTTGGCGACATCGGCACCGTTACGAATGCCACCTGCGTAGACCAGCGAAATCTTGCCGGACATACCCAGATCATCCAACGCCTTGCGAGCCTGCCTGATGGCGGCGATCCCGGGAATACCGGTTTCTTCCGTCGCCAGATGCGGTCCCGCACCCGTCGATCCTTCCATACCGTCGATATAAATACTGTCGGGGTTGGTCTTGATGGCCATGCGGACATCATCATAGACACGCGCCGCACCCAGTTTCAGCTGGATTGGAATCTGACCATCTGTCGCTTCGCGAATTTCGTTGATCTTCAAAGCCAGATCATCCGGTCCCAACCAGTCAGGATGACGGGCAGGAGAACGCTGATCGATACCGGCAGGAAGCGAGCGCATTTCAGCGACCTGATCGGTGACTTTCTGGCCCATCAAGTGACCGCCAAGGCCGACTTTACAACCCTGTCCGATGAAGAACTCGCAACCATCCGCAAGCTGAAGGTGATGGGGGTTAAAACCGTAGCGGGACTGGATGCATTGATAGAACCACTTTTCGGAATAGCGGCGTTCATCAGGGATCATTCCACCTTCACCGGAACACGTTGCCGTTCCGGCCATGGTTGCCCCACGGGCAAGGGCTGTCTTTGCTTCGAAGGACAAAGCGCCGAAGCTCATACCGGTGATGTAGATTGGAATATCCAGAACCAGGGGCCGTTTGGCGCGGGGGCCAATGACCGTTTTGGTTTCGCATTTTTCCCGATAACCCTCAATAACGAAACGGGTCAGTGTGCCGGGCATAAATGTCAGGTCATCCCAGGATGGGATCGTTTTGAACAGGGACATGCCGCGCATGCGGTAACGCCCCAGTTCGGCTTTAATGTGGATATCGTTGATCACTTCAGGTTTGAAAATGAAGCTCTTGCCGAGAATCGACTTGTTACGTGGTTTAGACATAATGTTTCCTCATCTCCTCTAAAGAATGATCTTCTTTTCGGCGGGCTCAAGATTGTCGTAGTTCCAAAGCTGTTTACCGGCGACGATCTTCTTCATTTTGGAAATCCCGTTCGGCGCTTTCATGCCATACAGGTCCAATTTATCTTCCAGCCATTTGGCGTCCATATCCGTCATTTCACCGGGAACGGCATCGACCCCGTGTGATTCAACTTCGCCGCCAACATAAATCGTGCCGTCGTACATTGAATCACCCAGGTTGATACCGGCGTTGCCCAGAATGACCATGCGGCCACGCTGCATCATGAAACCGGAAAACGCGCCGGTTGATCCGCCGACGATGATGTTGCCGCCTTTCTGGTCGATGCCGGTACGTGAACCAACATCACCCTTACAGACCAGGTCACCGCCGCGAATGGCCGCGCCAAAAGAGGAACCGGCATTTTTTTCGATGACAACGGTGCCTGACATCATATTTTCAGCACACGACCAGCCAACACGGCCGGAAATGCGAACATTGGGGCCATCGATCAAACCGCAACCGAAGTAGCCGAGGCTGCCTTCAACATCGAGCTTTAATCGGTTGAGGATACCAACACAGATGGAGTGTTTAGCGAGGGGGTTTTTGATCACGATGTGACCATTACCTTCCGCCATCAACTCACGCAGTCTGACATTCACCTCTGCCGATTCCATTTCCTTGACGTCAAGTTCGGCCTTTTTGTCGAAGTCGACCTCGAAATCATACGGATGGGTAAAGCGTCCACCATCTTCATCAATCGAGAAGAATTTCTGCATTGTCCGACCAGAGAGCTGCTCGGTGTGCATGCCCATGTCGTAACTTTTGTGTTGTTCGTCCTTTAGCATTCCCATACCCGAACCTCTCCTTCATATGGGTCGAATGTATCGACCTCGTGCGGGAAAATACTGCGGATGGCGCACTCTTCAGAAGCAAGCACCACCATGTCCTCCGATTCGTAAACAACCATCGGTTTGGCAGCCATTGTGTCTTTCGCCATGCCCAGCTTGTCAGTCGTGGCGACGAGATAGGTGAACGCACCGTCCAGTTCTGAAAGTGAGTCGGCCATAGACTCTTCCAGTTCCTTGCCCTGGTCCATCTTGTCCGCCAGGTAAACGGCAATCAGCTCGGAGTCACAATTAGACACGAAACGATGACCACGATGTTCCAGGTGGCGGCGGAAGTTCCAGTAGTTGGTCAACTGACCATTGTGAACCACGGAAACATCTTTAAACGGATAAGCCCAGTACGGGTGAGCCGAGCGGATATCAACGTCTGATTCCGTCGCCATACGGGTATGGCCCAAGCCATGGGTACCGGCAAAACCATTCAGGCTGTACTGGTTGGACACGACATCTGCATCGCCCAGATCCTTGACCAGTTCAAGGCCTTCACCGATGGAAAGAATTTCAACGCCTTCGACGTCTTCAATGAAATCCGCCATCTTGCGCATATCGCTGTTGAACTTGATTCGACAGCGGTAGGCATATTCCGTCACGGCTTCTTCGGAAAGAATTTCAACACCCAAGCCACGCAGCCTTTCGTCAACGAGCGCTTTGCGTTCTTCAAGTTCTTTATGAATATGAAAACCCGATGACAGTTCTTCCTGTTCAGCGACTTTATAACGCATCACATATTCATCCTCAACCGGCGCGCCGTACAAGGCGAAGCCGGTTGAATCCGGGCCACGATGCTTAAGGGCCCTGAGCATGGAAGTCATTTCCGTGCCCACATCTCCGCCTTTATTGCGGTGAATGATTCCTGCAATTCCACACATTTGCGAGAACTCTCCTCTTTCAAAAATACTGTCTGTTCACCCTTAAAAAAACTTAAGGCAGGCAGTCCCAATATGTTTCCATGTCCCAATCCGTAACGGTGTGATTGAACTTCTCCCACTCGTCGCGTTTGTAGTGTTCGAAGACCCTGTACATTTCATCGGGCATTGCCGATTTAATGACATCGTCAGCTTCGAGTTCTTTCAGCGCTTCACCAAGAGACATTGGAAGCTTCTTGACATCCTTGCCAGCCTCAATGGCATCGTAGATGTTGCGTTCCTCTGGCTCGCCCGGATCAAGATTTTCATTGATGCCGTGATCAAACGCCTTCAGTAGTCCGGAAGACATCAAGTAAGGATTGACCATGGAATCGACCGAGCGATATTCGAAGCGTCCCGGCGCCGAAATACGCAGCGCACAGGTGCGGTTCTGATAACCCCAGTCGGCGAAGACCGGGGCCCAGAATCCCGTATCCCACAAACGCCGATATGAATTGACCGTCGATGATCCAATTGACGTTAAAGCGCCCAAATGCTCAATGACGCCGCCAATTGACTGCAAGCCGACAGGGCCCGGCTTCCTGGCGTCGATAGACGGATCGGGCATGAAATGGTTTTCGCCGCCTTTACGATAGCTGTAGTTGCCTTCCAGGCCGGGAAGAGAATCGACATGGGCCGTATTGACCACACTATCTTCGCCACCCGACCAAAGGGACATATTGTGATGACAGCCCGACGCCGAGACCCCCATGAAGGGCTTTGTCATAAAGCAGGCAATGAGGTTCATTTCGCGTGCAACCTGGGCGCAAATCTGACGATAAGTCGTCAAGCGGTCCGCGTTACGCAGACAATCATCATACATCCAGTTCAATTCAAGCTGTCCCGGCGCGTCCTCATGATCACCCTGGATCATGTCCAGGCCCATCGCGGCCGAATACTCAATAACTTTCATAAAAGCAGGGCGCAGGCTTTCAAACTGATCGATATGGTAACAATTGGGCTTCGAAAAACCGCCATCGGGCATCCCGTCTTCGCCTTTTTTCAACCACATCATTTCTGGTTCGGTACCCAGGCGCATGTGCATGCCGTGTTCTTTTTCGAACTCTTGATGGTGAATGCGCAGGTTGCCACGACAATCCGATGTCAGATGTCCGCCCGGATTTACGGCCTCTTCACGATTGCGGAAGCATGTGCAGTAAACACGTGCAATTCGCTTGTCCCATGGCAACTGGACGAAGGTTTCGGGGTCGGGGATACCAACCAACTCCGACGCCTCAGGCCCATAGCCGATATAATCTCCATGGCGGTCAACAAAAAGGTTGGCCGTCGAGCCATACACCAGCTGAAATCCCTTCTGAGCAACGGTTTCCCAATGATCTGCGGGAATGCCCTTACCGACAACGCGACCGGTTACGGAAATAAACTGGAAATAAACATAGGTGATGCCAAGTTCGTTGATCTTGGCACGGACCTGCTTCACCAGTTCGGCGCGTCCTTCGGCTTCTACATGTTGTTCTAAGTCAGTCATTAATTGTCTCCCTGTTAATTCTCGGGCATCGCGTCACGGTATTTATTACGAATCGTTTGCTGTATGGTTTTCTGTGCGTTTGTTTTTATTACGTACCCGCCTATTTAAAATTCCAATTACCCACCCCGCCTAACTCCACGGGAAGGGGCTGTTGCTAACGGGGTGAAGTTCACCCCGGGCATACCTGTCGAAAGAAAATGGCTTCAAGAGTTTATTGGGTTTTCCCAACAGCTCTTCAGCGACCAATTTTCCGACACCGATCATTTTGTAACCGTGATTGGAGTCGGCGACGATGTAGACGTTTTCCCTAAAACGGTCGAATACCGGGAAGGAATCGGGTGTGAAACAACCGATGCCGCCAGACGGCTCGTTCTTGTAATATTGGATCATGCCTTCGAATCGTTTTTGGCAGAAGGCAAGGGCGGAACACCACATATGGGCAAAATTGTCATCGACGATGAATTCCGGCGATTCGACGCCATACGGGTCGACGACCACGTCATCGGCGCCCTTTTCCACCGGATAGGGCATGGCCCCGCCCTGGATGCCGCCAAAGTTGAAATCGGGCTTGTAATAGATGCCCCATAGCTCGTCGGTAATCAGCGAACCATCGACATCCGATAGAAGCGGTGCATCTGAATCGACATGAATGACTGGCGGCATGCCGCCATCGTTGGTCTTCTGTATGTTGGGGTCGATGCCCAGCGTGCCCTCTTCCAAGGCCCAGTAACGCCACATCGGAATATCCGTGTGCATGATTCCGTCGGCACCTTTGATATTGACCGTTTTCGGCAAATCGAGCATGTCCCAGGCGCTTTTAACCCAGGGACCCAACGCGACAACGACCTCATCGCAGGCAATCGTGCCGCGGTCCGTCTCGACAGCCTTGACCGCGCTTGAGCCATCATCGGTAACGAAGCCTGTCACTGTGATGCCCGAGATGATACGCACGCCAAGTTCTTCGGCCTTCGTCGCCAAGCCGTACATGGCCGCCGTGTTGTTGGCGAAACCGCCACGTTTTTCATGCAGGACCGAGGTCACGCCTGTGGCCTGCCAATCGGAAAAAATATTTTTCATGTAAGCGTCGGTTTTGTCGCGCCCCTCAACGAACGTCGATTCATAACCGATCGCCTGCTGCTGCTCGAAAATACTTGCGACATTATCGCGCATGCATTCGGCGCTGATCTGCATATAGCCGACCTGATGATAACTGAAGGCTTCCGGGTCACTGTCCCAAACATCAACTGAATGGGCCATTAACGCACGCATCGCCGGTTGAAAATAATTATTGCGGATGACGCCGCAGGCAATGCCGCTGGCCCCGGCGGCGATGCCGCTCTTATCCAGAATCAGAATGTCCTCGCCGCTTCCCTTACCCGACGCCTTCAGGTCTTCGGCTAGATTCCAGGCCGTGCTAAGACCATGAATGCCCGCCCCGATAATGACGTATTTGGCATGCGCCGGTATCGCCATTGAAGTAACTCCCCTATTATACGTCCAATTGGACTATTATCGATTCTATCGCTTAATTTTTGTCCGTGCCCGCTACATTGGTTTAAACTGCATGCTGGCGGAAACTCTGACTTTAAGCTTTGTATTCGCTGCAATATGGCATATTGTTATACAACTTTTGCACCATTATCAATCCATTTTTATCATATGGTGTAAATTGGTTTCAAATATAAGGAGGTGACTATTGGCTGAATCGGCAAAAACACTGGATGCCCCCGAGGCGGTGCAATCCGGTTCGGCAAGCATCGCCGCCCGATTACGACGCGCCATTCTTGAAGGTGAATACCCTTACCAAACAAGGCTCCCCGCCGAACGGGAACTGGCCGAATTTTTTTCGGCCTCACGCGGAACCATCCGCGCAGCCCTTAATCAACTTGAAGAAATGGGCTTGCTGGCCAGACGTGTCGGCAGCGGCACCTTCGTCATTTATAGGGCCGATTCCAACATGGTCGATACTGACGGCGGCGATATCGCAGAAATCACCAGCCCACTCGAATTGATCGAGGCCCGACTGGCCATTGAACCGCACATGGTCAAACTGGCCGCACTCAACGCATCAAACCGCGATTTGGAACAATTACAGTCGATACTCGGAAACCTGGAAGACTGTCACGACGACCGGGAAGAATTCTCCAGGGCCGACGAACAATTCCACCTGAGCCTTGCCTCGGCTTCCCATAACCGATTGATTTACTGGTTTTATAAGAAGCTCTCTGACGTGCGCACCCATGCCCAATGGGGCGGCATGAAGAAGCTGATTGTCAATCCGGACACCATCAAGACGTACAACTCACAGCATCGCGCATTATACACGGCCCTGGTTCATCGAGACCTGGAGAGCGCCGAAAAAATCATGATCGAGCACCTTGAAAAAGCCCGCATGGATCTTGTCAACATGCGCTCTTCCTGACTGCATTTATCGCCCACTCTTTATTTCTACCGCCGCCTCAAGACAACCCGTTCATGCATGCCGAAACCGCTGAAATAAAATCGGGCCCAAAATTAGATACCACCCTCTTATTGTTTGAATACCTGCATCTTGTGCCAATGGCACTGTAGCATACCTTCCGTTGATCATTTGCCGTCAGATGATGGGGGGGCCGCTCCTTTAAACTTTCCTCATCACTGCCAACTGAAAAACAACAGATGCCCCAACCCCCATACGGTTTCCCGAACGTGGATTCTTTTTGCATGTCTTTGGTACATTTTTCTTGACATTTGGTATTAAATCGGTTGTTTTTGGTGCAACAATTAACAACGCCTCACAAAGGCAAGAATTGCACGGTCCCCTGCCGGCAATGATTTCGAAGGGAGAGGCATATGCGCTATTCGGCGTGGAAAGTCTTCTGGGAAGGGCTCACCGGCAATACCGGTTGGAAGCCGGCCTGGCGTGAACCCGACCCCAAGGCCGCCTATGACGTCATCATAGTCGGTGCCGGCGGTCATGGATTGGCTGCGGCATACTATCTGGCCAAGGAGTTTGGCATAACCAACGTCGCGGTTATCGAAAAGGGTTGGCTGGGGTCGGGCAATATTGGCCGCAACACGACAATCGTCCGCTCCAACTATCTATTACCTGGCAACGAGCCGTTTTATGAGTTCTCCATGAAACTGTGGGAAGGACTGGAGCAGGACTTCAATTACAACGCCATGGTTTCTCAGCGGGGAATTTTGAACCTTGCCCATTCTGACCCGCAACGCGACGCCTTTGTCCGTCGCGGTAACTCCATGCGTTTGGCCGGGGCCGATGCTGTTCTGCTTGACGCCGACGGCGTCAGAAACATGTGCCCATTCCTTGACTTTGAAAACGCGCGCTTCCCCATCAAGGGCGGCATTTGGCAACCGCGCGGCGGAACCGTCCGTCACGACGCGGTCGCCTGGGGATATGCCCGCGGAGCCGATAGCTACGGGGTCGATATCATCCAAAACTGCGAAGTCACGGGTTTCGTCATGGAAAACGGTGCTTGCATGGGCGTCGAAACAAGCCGTGGCACTATTCGCGCCAACAAGGTCGGTGTCGCCGTCGCCGGTTCATCCGGCCGCGTCATGGCCAAGGCCGGGATGCGTCTGCCGATCGAAAGTCATGTTCTCCAGGCCTTCGTCACCGAAGGCCTGAAGCCAGTATTGCCGGGGGTCGTCACCTTCGGTGCCGGGCATTTCTATGTCAGTCAGTCGGACAAGGGCGGCCTGGTTTTTGGCGGCGACATCGATGGCTACAACACCTACGCACAGCGCGGCAACCTTCCCGTCGTTGAAGACGTTTGCGAAGGCGGCATGGCGATTATGCCGATCATCGGGCGAACGCGACTGCTGCGCTCGTGGGGCGGGGTTATGGACATGTCCATGGATGGTTCGCCGTTTATCGACAAGACCCATATCGATGGCCTTTATTTCAATGGCGGCTGGTGTTACGGCGGCTTCAAGGCGACACCGGCCTCCGGGTTCTGTTTTGCCCACTTGCTGGCCAAGGATGAACCGCACGCGACGGCAACGCAATACCGCCTCGATCGTTTCCGCCGCGGCGCCATGATCGATGAAAAAGGCGTGGGTGCTCAACCCAACCTGCATTAGAGGGTAAGGACAGCAAATGATCATCAATCATCCGCTACTCGGCCCTCGCGACGCACAGGAATTCGCCTATCTGGGCGACGCGTCGCTCATCGACCGCCCGGACTGGCAGGACGAAAATGCGCCAGACCAGTTTCATGATTACCTGTACATAAGGGACAACCCGGCCGGAGAGCACCGGGAGCTCTGGTATCACGAGCAAGGTGACCGTTCCTGGCTTGTCGTCACCCGCAACACGCTCAGCCATGAAATTACCAACGTAGAACTTGCCCGCGATGTGGCCATCGCCGGAGGGCGCGGCAAATGACTCAGACAAACCGGATAGCGGGCGGTCTTGTAGAACGCTCAAAGACAGTGAACTTTTCGTTCAACGGAAAATCCTTTCAGGGCCATCCCGGCGACACGCTCGCCTCGGCCCTTCTGGCCAATGGTCAGCGCTTGATGGGCCGGTCGTTCAAGTATCACCGTCCGCGAGGAGTCTTAAGCGCCGGTTCGGAAGAGCCCAACGCCCTCGTCCAACTGCGTACCGGCGCCCACCAGGAACCCAATACCCGCGCTACCGTGGCAGAACTTTTTGACGGCCTTGAAGCGACCACGCAAAATCATCGTGGCTCGCTTGAAACCGATTACATGGAAGTCACGGATCTTTTCTCGCGGTTCCTGTCGGCGGGCTTTTACTACAAGACATTCATGTGGCCGAAATCGTTTTGGGAAAAAATCTACGAGCCCATCATCCGCCACTCAGCAGGTCTCGGACGCATTTCCTTCGAGGCGGACCCCGACATCTATGACAAGGGCTTCCTTCATTGCGATCTCCTTGTTGTCGGCAGTGGCCCGGCCGGGCTTGCAGCCGCCCTCGCGGCGGGGCGCTCGGGCGCCCGGGTGATCATGGCTGACGAAGATTTTCTTCTTGGCGGTCGCCTGAATGCGGAAAGCCTGGAAGTCGACGGCATGCTCGGCAGCCAATGGGCGGCCAAGGCCTGCGCCGAGCTGGCAACCATGGACAATGTCCGCTTGATGCCGCGCACCACCATCTATGGCGCTTATGATCACGGAGTCTACGGCGCGCTTGAACGCGTCACCGATCACTTGCCAAGTTCTAACGGCAAACCGCGGCAAATTCTCTGGCGGGTTTATTCGAAGCGCGCAATTTTGTGCGCCGGGGCGACCGAAAGGCCCATTGCTTTCGGTAACAACGACCGTCCGGGCGTTATGCTGGCGGGGGCCGTCAGGTCTTATGCCAACCGCTGGGCCGTCAGTCCTGGCAAAACGGTTGCCGTCTTTACCAACAATGACGATGGATGGCGAACGGCCAGCGACCTTTCCCGCCAGGGGGTGACAATTTCGGCGGTTATCGACACCCGCGATGGCCAGCCACGGGCGCAGATTCCCGGTGCCACCGTCGCCATGGGTGGCCGCCTCATGGACACAAGCGGTCGAAAGGGCATTCACACGATCAAGCTTGTCGATGGGCGGACGATTTCCGCCGATTGCCTTGCCGTTTCAGGCGGCTGGAACCCGAATATTCACCTTACCGGCCATCAGCGGGGCCGACCGGCCTGGCGCGAGGACATTGCCGCTTTCGTTCCGGGCGCAGACCTGCCCCCAGGCATGGCCGTCGCCGGTGCCGCCAACGGCGCACTGACGCTGGCCGCCGCCTTAAAGGAAGGTCGGGCGGCCTCCGATCAAGCGTTGGCCGATCTCGGCATGACGCCGAAGGGCGGCGAGGAAGCGAAAGCGGAGGATGAGGCTGCCGGCATCACCGCATTCTGGCATGTTGGTGAAAGCCGGGCACGGGCATGGCTCGACCTGCAAAACGATGTGACGGCCAAGGACGTCAAACTGGCCCACCGCGAAAGTTATCGTTCCGTCGAGCATTTGAAACGCTATACGACACTCGGCATGGCCACCGATCAGGGCAAAACGGCGAACATGCTGGCCTTGGCGATCATGGCCGAATGCACCGGCAAATCCATCCCTGAAACCGGAACGACAATCTTCCGGCCACCTTATACACCGATCCCAATGGGTGCCCTTGCCGGGCGTTCACGTGGCAAGGACTTCCGTCCCTACCGGCTGACCCCAAGCCATAAGTGGGCGGAAGAACAGGGTGCCGTCTTTGTCACCACCGGCATGTGGCTACGGGCCCAGTGGTTCCCGCTTCCAGGGGAGACCCATTGGCGGGAAAGCGTTGACCGCGAAGTAATCGGGACTCGCAAATCGGTCGGTATCTGCGATGTGACGACGCTCGGCAAGATTGACATTCAGGGCCGTGACGCCGCCGAGTTCCTCAATAAAATCTACGTCAACGGTTTCGCTAAGCTTGCCATCGGCAAGGTGCGATATGGCCTGATGTTGCGCGAGGACGGCATGGCCATGGACGATGGCACCACGGCCCGGCTCGGCGAAAATCACTTCGTTATGACGACGACGACGGCTAACGCCGGCCCCGTCTTCCGTCATATGGAATTCTGCCGTCAGTGCCTTTGGCCTGAACTTGATGTCCACTTGATTTCGATTACCGATGGCTGGGCACAGCTGGCCGTTGCCGGACCCAATGCCCGCAAATTGCTGCAAAAAATCATCGATCCCGATCACGACATTTCCAACGAGGCCTTCCCCTTCATGGCTTGTGGAGAACTAACCGTGTGCGGTGGCATCACGGTCCGCCTGTTCCGCATTTCGTTCTCTGGCGAACTCGCTTTCGAAATCTCCGTGCCCGCACGTTATGGCGACTCCCTGACCCGCGCCCTGATGGCGGCTGGCGAAGAATTCGACGTCGTCGCCTACGGCACCGAGGCCCTTGGCGTCATGCGAATTGAGAAAGGCCACGCCGCCGGCAACGAGCTTACCGGTCAAACGACGGCGGCGAACCTGGGGATGGGGCGCATGGTCTCAAAGAAAAAGGACTGCATCGGCAATACCCTGTCAGAGCGCCCCGCACTCAATACAGAAGACGGTCTGCGGTTGGTCGGTTTCCGGCCGGTTAACCGGACGCAGGACCTGACATCGGGCGCCCATTTCATCGCCCGCGGGAAAGAGGCCGTCATGGATAACGACGAGGGCTGGATGAGTTCCGTAACCTTCTCGCCGGAACTCGGCCATTCCATCGGTCTCGGCTTTATCAAAAGCGGACAGGAACGGCTCGGCGAAGTTGTCCGGGCCGTCGATCTGGTGCATGGCAAGGACATTGAAGTTGAGATCGTTTCGGCCCATTTTGTAGATCCGGAAGGAGAACGTCTGCGTGTCTGATTATAAACTGACAGCCCTAGCCGCATTGGACGGATATCAAAAGAGCTTCGAAGGCGCGGCGTTGGAAGAACAAATCGATCTGGCCATCGTTTCAATCGCGGTACCCTTGGGTGGCACTGAAGCCTTGAGCAAAGCGTTGCAGGAAAGCTACGGCGCGTCCCTTCCCAAAGTCGGGGAAATCAGCTTGTCGAAAGACGGACAAACCCGTTTTCTCGGTATGGGCAACGATCAGATGTTCGCCATCTTTGACCACCCGGGTGCCGACGCTGCCAAGTTGGTTGCCGAAAATTTAAAGGACACCGGATACTACACCCTGCAATCCGACAACTGGACCGGGTTGAAGATATCGGGGCCGAAATGCCGACGAGCCCTTGAACGCATCATCCCCATTGACCTTGACCCTGCGGCTTTTCCAGAGGGCAATGTCGCACGGACTGTCATGGAACATCTGGCGGTGATCGTTTTGCGGGATGACGAAAATTCTTTCCTTCTGATTGCCGCCTCGTCATCAGCAGGCTCGTTTCTCCACGCCGTGGAAACATCCATCAATAATATTACCTAGATGACCAACCGGGACGACAAACCCACCACAACCAGCGGCGGCTGCCTGTGCGGTGCCGTCACCTTTGAAGTACGGGGTTCCCTGCGCAATGTCGTCGCCTGCCATTGCGAGCAATGCCGTCGCACTCACGGCCATTTCGCCGCTTACAGCCAGTGCCTGACGCGTGACCTATTGTTGACTGAACAGCGGGGACTCAAGTGGTACCAATCGTCAGACAAGGCGCGGCGGGGTTTCTGCCGGGAATGCGGCGCTTCTCTTTTCTGGCAACCCGCCGACGCGCTTCAAACATCGGTGTCCGCCGGCAGCCTCGATCAGCCGAGCGGCCTGAAATTGGTCGGCCATATTTTTTGTCATGACAGCGCCGATTATTACACCGTGGACGATAACCTGCCGCAATATCCCGGATCATCAAAAGGGGCCTTCGACGGCGTTTAACGAGAGCCCTTCCAAGGCCTGCCCCAGAACTTTTCCCAACAAGCTGGCCCACTGCAGTTGCCCCGATGGGTCGGCGATCAAATCCTGCCTGATCTCAATTTCGACGGCGGCTATCCCACGCCCTTCACCATGAAACGGAATCGTATGGACATTTTCACCGGTCATGCGAAAAGGCTTATTGTCGCCGACGGTCAATCCTTCTTCCAGGCCAAGCAAGTCCAATAGTGATTGGGCAAGATGGCCTCCCTGATTGTAAATAACGCCGACGTGCCAGGGTCGTTTGACCCCCATTATTTCCGGCGTAAAGCTGTGTATGGTCAGCAACGCCTTCAGTTTGCCCGCCCGTTCCTTGCAGTCCAATTCAGCGGTGATACAGTCATGAAAGGGGACGTGAATAGTGTCTTCGCGGCGCTTTTTTTCGGATGGCGAAAGCCCCCTGTTACCGGGTATGAGAGTTCCGTCACTCTCTTCTGGTATAAGTTCAGGATCATCCGTGCGGCGATTGCAATCGATGACCAGCCGTGAATAGGGCTGGGAGATAAGGGTGGCATCCAATTGCTCACTTATTCGTTCGGCAACGGCGGCAGCACCGATGTCCCAGGCAATATGACGCGTTAAGTCATGTCCCTCCAGGCCAAGATTACCCATCCCTTGCGGAATTCTGTTGCCCGCATGCTCACAGACCAGCACATAGGGGCTGCTACCCTCGGCGCGTCTAACATGAACGGACGGAGGATCGCAGGATGTGAACATGCCTGTCTCCAAGGTTTCAAAACCCAACTGCTAATAAGACATCAACACCGGAACCGTCATGAATTCGAGAATATGGCGGGTGCTGGACCCCCTGAACAATTGCGGGAAGCCGTAATTTCCGTGCGCCCCCATGACCAGCATGTCCATGCCCTCTTCAGCCAGACGGGCGAGCAGGACGTCCATGATGCCGATGCCATCGACATCGAACCGCTCGACCCTGACCTGAATGTCATGCATGCCCAGATGATCGATCACATCATTTTCGGTAAAGGCCGATTCACCCTCTTCCCTTGAGGCCCAGTTGACAATGGCCAACCTAACATCATCGGCTTGTTTGAGGATCGGAATGGCGTCGTTCATCGCTCGTGCCGCCTCGCGTCCTCCGTTGAAGGCAATCATGATTTTCTTACCCGTCGAGGAATGACTCATGGCGTAGGGGATGATCAGAACAGGTCTTCCACAATTATTGACAACCTGCCGCGCCAGGTCTCTCGCAACAGACTCATGCCCCCGTGGTTCATATTGACCGAGAATCGCCATATCCGAAGATGACGCCCAGGCCAATACCGCCTTGATCATCATGGCCTCATTACCGCTGATCCGGGAAACCCAGCGATGGCCGACAGCCGCCTCCCCAACTTGACGCTTAAAAGATGCCTCGGCTTCTTCGATCAGAGTCACCGTCTGCTCGCTTGGCTTTGCGTCCTTGGAACTTATCTTCTTGTCGACAACGGCGAACAACCCCGTCAACCGCGCTCCAAACTGCACCGCGATCTGTATCGCCACGGCCAAGCGTGACTGCGAAGCGGGGCTATCATCAAGATGAACTAATAAGTCTTTCATTGTCTTGTCCGTCCCTAGAGCCGATCACACTTAAACGTAATCATGACTTGATTCAGTTTAAGTGTGATCGGCTCACTCTTTAAAAATTCGATCTGTTCCTATTCTCCGCCGCCCAGATAAGTTTCCCTGACCCTGTCGTTTGCCAGCAAGTTCTTTGCCTCATCTTCCAAAACCACCGAACCGGTCTCCAGAACATAGCCCTTTTGCGCAAGTGAAAGAGCGAGTCTGGCGTTTTGTTCAACCAGGACGACGGTTCGCCCCTCGGCATGGATTTGGCGGATAATCTTGGCTATTTCCTGACAAAGAATAGGTGATAACCCCAATGAAGGCTCGTCCATCAGCACGACCTTGGGATTGGACATCAGCGCCCGCCCCATGGCCAGCATCTGCTGTTCGCCGCCGCTCATTGTCCCGGCTGCCTGCTTTAGGCGTTCGCGCAACCTGGGAAAATGCTTGAACACACCTTCCAGGTCCCGGGCGATGCCCGCTTTGTCCTTGCGGGAAAAGGCACCCATCTCAAGATTTTCCAGCACCGTCATATAGGGGAAAACACGGCGCCCCTCCGGCACGTGGGCGATCCCCATCATCGTGATATCTTCAGGAGAACGCTGATCGATGCGTTCACCCCTGAACCAGATTTCACCTGATGATGGTTGTTTCAACCCGGATATCGCCCGCAGCGTGGTGCTTTTACCGGCCCCGTTGGCACCAATCAAGGCGACGATTTGTCCTTCTTCGACGTCGATTGAGACATCCCTGATGGCGGAAACTTTTCCGAAATATACGCATGCTTTTTTTACACTAAGCAACAATTTCTTCAGCCCCCAAATATGCTTCGATAACGTCCTTGTTCTCCCGAATCTCATGCGGCAGGCCTTCGGCAAGCTTTTCTCCGAAATCAATAACGGTGATCTTGTCACAAAGGTTCATGACCGTTCTCATGTCATGCTCGACCAGCATGACGGTCATTCCCATTTCATCCCGGATAAGTCGGATAATCCTTGTCATTTCCTGTGTTTCGGTAGGGTTCATGCCGGCCACCGGCTCATCCAGCATCAACAACCGAGGTTCCGTCGCCAGGGCGATCGCCACGTTCAGGGCCCGTTGCAAACCATAGGGTAGGTTGCTTGCCACTTCGTCCTGGTACGCCGACATGCCGAGGAAGTCGACGATTTGCTTTGATTTTTCAAGATTTTTTTCTTCCAGCTTCCGGGTGCCACCGAAGACGGCGCTGAATAGATTTTCGCGGGAATGCAGATGGCGGCCAATGTTAACGTTTTCCAAGACGGTAAAATCAGGATACAGGGCGACGCGCTGGAATGTCCGGACAACGCCCAGTTCGGCGATTTTATCGGGGGAAAGGCTGGAAATGTCTTTTCCGTCGAACTTGATGGAACCACTTGAAGGTTTGCAGACGCCGCTTATGACATTGAAAAACGTCGTTTTACCGGCCCCATTTGGCCCAATGACGCCGCGAATTTCGGCCTCCTCAACGTCCAGGTCCAAGTCTCGATTGGCCATCAGGCCACCGAAATTCTTACTTAAGTTCCTGACTTCAAGAATTGCCATTTAGGTCGTTTCTCCCATCACTTCACACTCTCTTCGCGGGTCCATTTATCAGTCGATCGGCTGGTTTCCCTCATCGTTCCCGGGCTTCTCAAACATTTCCCTTAATTTTAACAGCAGGCTCTCAAGCCCACCGGGCAACAACGTCAGAAAGACAATCAGAATGCCGCCAAACAACAATGGACGCCATTCGGCCAGCGGCCGGGCGGCCTCGCCGATGATCATCATCACGGCGACCCCGATAATCGGCCCCCAGAACGTTCCAACGCCCCCGACGACAACCCAGATCACCAGATAAACCATGGTATTTACATCAAAATTCTTCGGGTCTATGGCACCCAGACGGTGCGCCAACAGAACCCCCGCGATGCCCGCGAAAAAAGCCGACACGCTGAACGCCATGGCCCGGTGGCGCGCCACGTTGATGCCGATGCATTTCGACAAATCCTCGTCAGCGTAAATAGCCTTCAGCACCTTGCCCGTCCGCGAGATATCGATCCTGTATAAGATCGCCAGACAAGCGACGGTAAAAATCAGGACCAGATAATAGTAGGGTGTGGCCTCGTAGAAATCGATGTCGCTCAGTTCCACCGTGGGGATGCCAATCATCCCGCGTGGGCCGCCGAAAGGAAAATGGAACTTGACCCAGATCAGGCGGACGAATTCGCCAAGGGCGAACGAACCGATAAAGAATCCAAACCCCTTTGTCCGCAATAACGGAAAGACAACAGCCAAGCCGATGACCGCTGAGGCCAAGCCGCCGAACAGTACCGTGGCCCAAAATGGCCAGCCGAAGAACTTTGCCAAAAGCGCCGTCGTGTAGGCACCGACACCCATGAACACGACCTGTGATAACGACCAGTCACCGCAGGTCGTTATCAATCGGAAACTGGAGGCCAGGATCAGGTTGATCATGAACAAAATCATGACCTCTACGTAATATTCGCCAATCATTTCCGGCAGGAACAGGAACCCGGCAAGAATGGCAAAGGGGATAATGTATTTCATTTTTATTCTCCCCTACATCCTTACCCGGCCTAGCAAACCGGAAGGCTTGACAACAAGAATCACCGCCATAAACACCACACCGGCCATTGTTGCCAGGACAGCGTCGAATATTGTTGTCACGAACGTATGTATGAAACCCAGTATAAACGCCGCCAGAATACTCCCTTCGATACTCGCCATGCCGCCGACAATGACGACGATGAAGGCGGTCACGATGATTGAGTGACCCATGTACGGCGTGACCGCATTTATAGGCGCCATCAAGGCTCCGGCGACCCCGGCGAAGCCACCTGATATGGCCATTGAGAGAGCCGTTATTTTGTTGATGTTGATGCCTTGCAGGGATGCCGCCTCGACATCCTGGGCGCATGCCCGCAACGCCTTGCCCAACTTCATCCTGTGAAGAAAAAACCACAATCCGCTAACCATGATCAGGGTTGTGGGCAGAATGATCAACCGTTGCCATGACACCTGAGCACCAAGAATGGACGCGGCACCCATGTAGGGTGTCGGTACTGAACGCATCAAGCCAACGCCCCATACCTGTCCTACAATAACTTGAAGAATAAAGGCGACACCCGCTGTCGCCATGAAACCGGCAAGCACGTTGCCGCGCGTTGGTCTGAAAACAAATCTTTCCGTAACGATGCCAAGCGCCGCCACAACAGGAAAAGCCGATATTACCGCAGCTGGAAACGGCATGCCGCCAAGAGCGTAAAACACATAAACGACATAGGCCCCTGCCATGAAAAATTCACCGTGAGCGAAGTTCGCCATTTGCATGACACCGAAAGCCAAGGCCAAGCCTACCGCGACGGTGGCGTATATTGAGCCAAGGATCACTGCGTTGGAGACACTCTGAATAAAGGTCGGCCAGTCCATTATTTCCCCTCTGTCCCGAACCGATCGCCGGGAAATTACGTTGAAGAAGCGGATGCGCTCCGGGGAAGTGGCCAGGCCACGCCCCCGGAAACACGTCGTCTTTTAACGCTGGTCGAACATCTGGCCGCGCTCGCGCACAACGGCGATAATCTTATCTTTACGGGCATTAAACCAGTTCGAGAAATTAATCACGGCCTGGATCCTTTTAACCCCGCCACGATGTTCGTTGAAAGGAATCGGCGTCGCGATCATATTGTCGATACCCCACATTTCTTTACCAGACATCTTACCCGGACCGAGGATGGTCAGAAGAGAATCTTCCTTGCGTAGGGCTTCCAGAACCTTGTCTGGATTAAAGGTTCCGGCAAGCTGCACGCCTTCGGCCCACAAACGCAGCATAATCACGTGATCCCAGTCAATTCCCGAGATACCGCGATGAACGTCGTCTTTGCCACCAGGACCATAACGCTTCAGCCAATCTTGATAAAACTTGTGCTGGAAAGAAGGTTCGTTCCACCACGGGTCATCAAACAGGGGGAAACTGTCAACGGCACCTTCTATGTACGAAGCAGGGACTTTCTGTAAGATCGATTCCGAATCCAGATAGTTAGCAGAGATCACTCCTTTGTATCCCTGAATATAAAGTTGTTCGACAATCAGGGCGACGAAGGTTGGATAGGACAGATTCAGACTTACGACTTCCGGCTTGGTCGCCAGCATGGCGGTGACGATTGGCGCGAAGTCTGTTGTTTCAAGTGAATAATGTTTGTCGTAAACCACGTCCCATCCGTCGGCGAGTGCCGAACCAACTTCCCAGGACTGCGACGTCAGACCAATGGTATCATCCTGAGAAATAACCGCCCAGCGCTTGAGATTGGGATTTCTCATTTTGTGATAGAAAGGACGCATCATGTCGATACGCGGGGTAACGTCGCCACCGGCAATCAGGTACGGCCGGTCAGGCTTGATGTCAGTGGATATCAAGCTTGCATAAATAACCTTTTTCTTAGTCAAATACGGATGGACCGCGTCTGCCGGATTGCCACCGATAGCGCTGATGAACTTAACGTCGTGCTGAAGAACCAGCTCCTTGGCCCCCTGTAGGGCTTTGCTGCCAACGGCTTCATCATCGAAAGTAAACATTTTCAGCGGATAACGATTACCGTTCACCAGCAAGCCGCCTTCAGCATTGACTTCATCAATGAACATTTGATTACCAGTAAGGCCCGGAAGCCCCCAGCCAGCGTCGGGCCCGGAAAGGGCGCCCAGGAATCCTACATTTACCGTATCTCCTGGCTTCGGTTCTTTCCATTCGGCAGCCCCGGCCTTATTCATCGGAGCCATTAGAGATGTCACAAGAAGCGCCGAGGCCGTTAAGACCACCGACGACATTTTTAATATTTTCATTTTATCAAAACCTCCTGTTTCGTTAGCGCCGCTCCTATTTGTTTTGGCAATCGCGTATTAAAATATGCGGCCTGTTATTGTCGGGACTTGAGCCCCATTTATTTTTACCAATTTAATATCTATCAATAACCATTACTTGTCAAAATAAAACCTTTTGTGGGTGGCAATTCAGAAATAACCCCCAAAATGTTCTGTGAAATTTCGCTACCCCATATTTAAATAGATATATTACTTAATATTTTTATTCTATTCTGTATTTTATAGAAAAAATATTTATATATATTTATTATTTATATTTTTTCCTATATTAACCATTTTTCAAAATAATTTATATTTAGTTTTTATTTAAATATTTAAAATTAACCAAATTATTTCAAGATAATTTTTTTATTGATTGATGTTTTCTGTGACTTCTGTAGTATTTACCTATCTTTTAATTTTAACCAATTATATACCTATTAAATTTTATTGTATTACTTTGGACTATTTAAGGTAAGGACTTATTAACGTGACTGAAGGGAAACAGAGCGCCGCCAGCGTTGCGCCACAGCGACAACGCCAGCGTAAACACCTGCCAAAGGGGCGCGCTATTGATGGACCTTCCCGCGACGCCGTTCGCAATGCCCTTGATAGCGCTTCGCTGCAACGTGACCAATTGATCGAAAACCTGCACCTCCTCAACGATGCCTTTGGTTGCTTGCGCAAAGGGCATCTCGCCGCCCTGGCTGAGGAAATGGGTCTGGCCATGGTCGAAGTTTATGAAGTGGCATCCTTTTATGCCCATTTCCAAATCATCGAAGATGATGGCCCGGCACCTGCCCTCACCGTGCGCGTCTGCGATGGACCCGCATGCGCCATGGCCGGGGCCGCCGACCTTCTTCGACGCGTCGGAGAGACGACCGGCCAAGATATCCGGGTGACACCAGCTCCATGCATGGGGCGTTGCGACTCCGCGCCAGTCGTCGCCGTTGGCCAGAACTACCTCACCGCAACCACCGCCGACCAGGTTTGTTCTTCTGTCGCCTCGAAAGACAAAAACACCCACGCCACCGAACTCCCCGGCGGCAGTCAAGGACAAGATAATGGCGGCTACCGGGTTCTCGGCAGTTGCCTGTCCGGCCAGCGCCGTTTCGAAGACATCGTCTCGACGTTAAAGGATTCAGGACTGCGCGGCCTCGGCGGGGCAGGTTTTCCCAGTGGCGTGAAGTGGCAATTCGTGCGCGACGAACCCGGACCGCGCGCCCTCGTTGTTAATGCCGACGAGGGAGAGCCAGGCACCTTTAAGGACCGCCACATCCTGGCTAGCGCCCCCCATCGTTTCCTGGAGGGAGCTTTGATCGCCGCCTGGGCTGTCGAGGCGTCCGATACCTATATTTATTTGCGTGACGAATACCCCGACATTCGGCGATCCCTTGCCGCTGTCATCACCGAGGCCGAACACGCAGGCATAACTAGCCACACCCGATTGCATCTACGCCGTGGCGCAGGTGCTTATATCTGCGGCGAAGAATCAGCAATGCTGGAAAGCATCGAAGGCAACCGTGGTCTGCCACGCCAGAAACCCCCGTTCCCCAGCCAGAAGGGGCTGTTCGGATGCCCGACCTTGATCCACAATGTCGAGACTCTTTATTGGGCGACGGAAATCCTCGAGAAGGGAAGCCAGTGGTATCAACAGGCCGGGCGACCACATTTCTTTTCTGTTTCGGGTCGGGTTAACTCACCCGGCATCAAATTAGCGCCTGCGGGCATCACCGTTAACGACTTGATTGACAAACATTGTGGTGGCATGTCCGATGGCCACACATTCAAAGCTTATTTACCCGGCGGTGCATCGGGCGGCATGTTACCGGCCCGCCTTGGCGACCTGCCGCTCGACTTCGGAAGTCTCGATGACTATGGCTGCTTTGTCGGTTCCGCCGCGATCATCGTGCTTTCCCAAAAAGATAATCTGGCCGACATGGTCCGCGCCTTGATGGGCTTCTTCGAAGAAGAATCCTGTGGTCAATGCACGCCCTGCCGCACTGGAACTGAAAAGGCTGTCGCCATGATGAATGCACCATCTTGGGACCTGCCGGTCCTTTCACAACTGTGCGAGGCCATGACCGATGCATCGATTTGCGGACTTGGCCAGGCGGCGCCTAACCCACTTCGCAGCCTGCTTAACCATTTTCCCGAAGACGTTCCCGGGGGCGAACGATGAAACAGGCAATTACATTCAACCTAGACGGTAACCTTGTCGAGGCCGCAGAAGGTGAGACCATCTGGCAGGTGGCTAAACGTCAGGGCATTAATATTCCACATCTCTGTCACTTGCCGCAACCCGGCTACCACGCCGACGGCAACTGCCGCGCCTGCGTCGTTGAAATCACTGGAGAGCGAGTCCTGGCACCATCGTGTTCGCGCATGCCAAGCCAGGGCATGGAGGTCAAGACAGCCAGCAAGCGCGCAAACCGAGCCCGTAAGACGGTCTTCGAATTGCTACTTGCCGACCAACCACCCAGAGAACACGCACATGACCGTAACAGCCGTTTTTGGCAGTGGGCGGAAGCACTGAGCATTGAAAGCAGCCCCTTCCCTGCACGCCAGGATAGCCCCTCCCCGGATTTGAGCCATCCGGCAATGGGCGTCAATCTGGACGCCTGCATTCACTGTACCTTATGTGTCCGCGCCTGCCGCGAGGTTCAGATCAACGACGTCATCGGCATGTCGGGGCGCGGTGCTGCATCGCAAATAATCTTCGACGTTGACGACCCCATGGGTGCGTCCACATGCGTCGCTTGTGGTGAATGTGTCCAAGCCTGCCCAACGGGGGCGTTGATGCCTTCGGCCCTGCTGGAGAGTGATCAATCCGGTGAACGGGAAGCCGATCAAAAGGTCGACAGCGTCTGTCCCTTCTGCGGAGTCGGCTGTCAGATAACCTATCATCTGAAGGACGGCAAGATCCGCCACATCGACGGACTGGACGGCCCAGCCAACGAGCACCGCCTTTGCGTCAAAGGTCGTTTCGGTTTCGACTACATCAATCACCCCCACCGCCTGACCAAACCGCTGATCCGCAAGGAAGGCGTCATCAAAGACGGCAAAGACAGCGTCGATCCGGCCAATCCCCTGAGCCACTTCAGGGAAGCATCCTGGGAGGAAGCGCTGCAGCGCGCCGCCGGTGGTTTCGAACAGATATTGGAACGCGACGGCCCGAAAGCGCTGGCCGGTTTCGGGTCGGCCAAGTGCTCCAACGAGGAAGCCTATCTTTTCCAGAAATTGGTGCGTAGCGTTTTCGGATCAAATAACGTCGATCACTGTACGCGTCTGTGCCACGCATCCTCGGTCGCCGCCCTTATAGAGGGGATCGGGTCGGGCGCCGTGACGGCCCCCTTTTATGACGCCCTGAACGCCGACTGTATTATTGTCATCGGCGCACGCCCGACGGAAAACCATCCCGTCGCCGCAACTTATTTCAAGCAGGCCCGCAAGAACGGCGCCACGTTAATCCTGATGGACCCGCGCGGCAGCGCTTTGGCGCGGCATGCCGATCATCATTTAAAATTTACCGGCGGCACCGATGTGGCGCTGCTCAACGCCATGCTCCACGTTATCGTCACCGAAGACCTCATCGACAAGGACTTCATCGATACTCACACTGAAGACTTTCAGGTGCTCGCCAACCATGTGCACGACTTTCCACCAGAGAAAATGTCCGCAATTTGCGGCATTGACGCCGATACCATTCGCACTGTCGCCCGGAGGTATGCGACGGCGCAGCGCTCGATGATCTTTTGGGGCATGGGCGTCTCGCAACATTCCCACGGCACCGATAATGCCCGTTGCCTGATCGCCCTGGCTCTGGCGACCGGCCAGATTGGCCGCCAGGGAACCGGACTGCATCCTCTGCGCGGACAGAACAACGTCCAGGGCGCATCCGACGCGGGTCTGATCCCGATGTTCCTGCCCGACTATAAATCCGTGACCGCCCCAGACATGCGGGCACAGTTCGAAGACGCCTGGGGCGGCACGCTCGACCCCAGTCCCGGCCTGACTGTCGTCGAGGTCATGAACGCCATTCACGCTGACCAGGTCAAAGGCATGTACATCATGGGAGAGAACCCGGCCATGTCGGATCCGGACCTCAACCACGCACGCGGTGCCTTCGCCAAGCTGGAACACCTTGTCGTTCAGGACATCTTCCTGACCGAAACGGCCTACCATGCCGATGTCATCCTGCCGGCGGCGGCCTGGGCGGAAAAGTCGGGCACCGTCACCAATACAAACCGGGAAGTTCAAATGGGCAGGCCGGCCTGTGCGCCACCCGGGGAAGCGCAGCCGGATTGGCAGATTACCCGCAACATCGCCAATCGCATGGGCGCTGGCTGGACTTATGAAACCCCGGCCGATGTGTTCGCTGAAATGAAAACCGTAATGGGCTCCCTGGACAACATCACCTGGCAGCGCCTTGAAGACGAAGGGGCCGTCACATACCCGTGCGACGGACCGGATATTCCTGGACGCGGGGTGTTGTTCGGCGATGGTTTCCCGACAGCGACAGGCCGCGCCCGCTTCATTGCGGCTGACCTGAAATCGCCTGCTGAAATGCCCGATAAAGACTATCCGATGATCCTGACCACCGGGCGGGTGCTCGAACACTGGCATACCGGGGCCATGACCCGCCGGGCGTCTTCCCTGAATGCCATCACCCCGGAAGCCCATGCCAGCCTCAACCCCACGACTTTGGAACGTCTGGGCCTAAGCCCCGGCGACAAGGTTCAAGTGACAACCCGACGCGGCCACGTGCAGATACGCGTCAAGGTCGATCCGGATGTCGCCGAAGAGGTTATTTTCATACCTTTCTTTTATGCCGAGGCGGCGGCCAATATCCTCACCAACCCGGTCCTCGATCCCTTTGGGAAAATCCCCGAATTCAAGTTCTGCGCCGCCCGCATCAGTAAAGTGGATTAATTCGTTTCACCCGTGCAACCTAATCCTTGATAGTATCGGAAGTGAACGTATCCACATTTGAGAGCGCCAAGATGAGCGAAACATTCACCGTAGCCTGCATCCAAAACTGTGCCGGCCCGGACATCGACACCAACCTGCAAGAAATTGATGGCCTGGTCAGGGGAGCCTGTTCCAGGGGAGCGAAACTGGTCTGCCTGCCCGAATACGTGTCTTGCCTGAACGTCGCCGGTCAAGGCTTCGACGTTGACCCCTATAACGAGGACGTCCACCCGGCGCTAACCCATCTGCGCGGGCTTGCCGACGATCTTGATTGTTGGATGTTGCTTGGCTCCCTGGCCATTGAAGCCGATAACGGCAAGATCCTTAACCGCTCATATATGCTCGACCAAAAAGGTGGCATCGTCGCCCGTTATGACAAGCTGCATCTCTTCGACGTCGATCTGAAGGATGGGGAAAGTTACCGTGAATCACAGATCATCGAACCCGGCGACAAGGCCGTCCTGGCGCCCACTCCATGGGGGAGCCTGGGCATGAGCGTCTGCTACGACCTAAGATTTGCCTACCTGTACCGAACCCTAGCGCAGGCCGGGGCCCGTTTTCTTGCTGTTCCGGCGGCCTTTGCCAAGACAACCGGACAAGCCCACTGGCATGTTCTGCTACGAAGCCGGGCCATTGAAACAGGCAGTTACGTTTTCGCGCCCTGTCAAACCGGCGTTCATGGTGATGGCGAGACCTACGGTCATTCCCTAATCGTCGATCCCTGGGGACATATCCTCGCCGACGCTGGCAAGGACATCGGCTTCATCACCGCCGACATCGAAACGGCCCGTGTCGAGGAAGCCCGGCGCATGATCCCGGCCCTGCGCCACGACGCGCCCTACACGCTCCAGACGTAAAGGCTCGCCCCCGTCATCATCGTTCCGGGGTCCCGGTTCTTTGTGTCGTTCGCGGGTTTTCTTTCGCATAGACGGGAGCGTTGGAAGGCGCCAACGCTCCCTTGCCCAGGATAATGTCCGCCGCCTTTTCCGCGAGCATGATTGTTGGCGCGTTGAGATTGCCGTTGGTCGCCGTCGGGAAAATCGACGAATCAACGACCCTCAACGCCTCGATGCCATGGACCCGGGTATCCGGATCGACAACGGCCATACCGTCGACCCCCATTTTACAGGCGCACGAGGGATGCAGCGCCGTTTCCGCCGTGTCAGCAATCCAGTTATCTATTTCGTCATCGTTTTGAATGTCCACTCCGGGCGATATTTCCCGTCCCCGGAACGGGTCCAGTGGGGATTGCGCAAAAATCTCACGAGACAAGCGCACACAGGCGCGGAAGGCGGCACGGTCTTCTTCTTCAGATAGGTAGTTGAAAAAAAGCTTCGGCTTGTCAGCCGGATCGGCGGAATTAAGCGTAATTCGGCCGCGACTCTTCGGCTTGTTATGACCGACATGAACCTGAAAACCATGCTCAAATACGCTGGAACTACCATCATATGACATGGCGGCAGGCAGGAAATGGTATTGGATGTCGGGGAAAGAGAGGCCCGAACGGCTACGAATGAAGCCGCACGATTCAAAATGATTGGTCGCTCCCAGACCGTTTTTGAAAAACAACCAACGGGCACCGATCATCAGTTTCGAAAAGGGATTCAACGCCGATTTGAGACTTATCGGCTGGGTACACGCCTGCTGCACCCAAACCTCAAGATGATCCTGCAGGTTTTCACCGACGCCCGGAAGATCATGAACGACATCGATACCCTTGTCCTTCAGATGTTCCGCCGGACCAATACCCGACAGCATCAGGATCTGTGGCGATCCGACGGCACCTGCCGACAGGATCACTTCCCGATTTGCCTTAACCTGAAGGGTTTGTCCGCCCTGGCGGTATTCAACGCCGACGGCGCGCTTTCCCTCGAACAGGATTCGGGTGATCAGGGCGCGGATTTCGACAGACAAATTGGAACGCGACATGGCCGGCTTCAAATAGGCGTTCGACGTTGAACTGCGGACGCCGTTTCTGACCGTCATATCCATGCGGCCAAAACCTTCCTGCTGATAACCATTGGTATCTTCGCTGCCCAGGTAACCGGCTTTTTTACCGGCTTCGATGAACGCCCGGTAAAGCGGGTTGCGCATGTTATTGCCGTTGCATGTTCCCACTGGCCCGTCCTTGCCCCGATACTCATCGGCGCCATAGACGCAGCCTTCGGCCCGTTGGAAATAAGGCAAACAGTTCTGATAGCCCCAACCCGCAGCACCCAGTTCTTCCCATTCATCGAAATCCCCGGCATGGCCGCGCGCGTAAACCATACCGTTGATCGATGACGAACCGCCCAGGACCTTGCCACGGGCCTGATGAATACGGCGTCTGTTTAAGCCCGGCTCGGGTTCGGTATAATAACCCCAGTCGTATTTCGGACTGTTCATGGGTATCGACAGCGCCGTCGGCATCTGGATGAAGATACTGTCGTCCTTGCCGCCATATTCGAGGACCAGAACCGTATTCTTGCCATCCGCGCTCAGGCGGTCGGCCAGAACGCAACCGGCGGAACCGGCACCAACAATCACGTAGTCGAAGCTTTTTGGGTCGTTCATTCTTCAGCAATCCCTTTTTCTTTAAGCGAGCTAGAGCCGATCAATTTTTCACGTTTCATTCAAACACAACCTGTTCAATCGAAACGTCAACTGATCTAGATCATGGCAACCTCCCCCCTTCCGTCGGGTTGATGTTAAGGAGCGGTAGCTGGGCGATGCAATCGTCATATAGTAACCCTTTATCCAAGGTTCGTATGCGCTTTAGGCTCAGAAAAACAATCTGTCGAGAAGGCTCTGCCTTCGTCCTGCATTGTGAAGTTTCCATCCATTCCGGCATTAATCCAGTGTGACGCCTTAGCCACGTTGCCAAAGGTAAAGACGTGCGCTCTTTGTATCGCACCATTCTTCTGTTTGGCATGATGACCGGCAAGCCTGGCAACAATTCTATCAGGCGATCGCAAGGACCCTGATTTGGCCAGGCTGCCCGCGAGCCGGGTCAACATTCGCATCGAGTCGCCAATCTTGCATTTAGCGGCAATCCGGATGAGGGCCGCAAGTTCCATGGGGCCTGCAATACCGGCGCAAATGGGTAGCCTGTTGCCGGCTGCGTTGATCCGCTTCTCCCAGTCGATAATGGTCTCTGCATCGAAACAGAACTGGGTCAGAATGTACATTTCAGCATCTGTCTGCCGGGCGAAGGCATTCTTCTGCGCCAAGGCCCGTTTCAAGTCGTATGCCCCGATATCGGATGTCCCCTCCGGATGACCAGCGACGCCGATCCGCTTGATGCCATACTGATCGAACAACCCCGTTTCCAGAAGTTGCATGGAACAGTGATAATCCCCAATCGGCGATGCCACGTCTCCGGCAAGGACAAGAACCTCTTCCACCGCCGCAACCTCACAGACAGATTCAAGATAATCTTCCAAGGCCTTTGGGCCGGCAATGTTGCGGGCCGTGAAATGAGGGACAACACGAAAACCCTGCTCGTGGAGCTTTCTCGCCGTCCTGACCACATCGTGATAATCACCGCCCGGCAGAAGCCCCACGAAAATGGTCGTTTCGGGCCGTACATGCTCTCGGAAATCGGCTACTTTTTCAGCCGCATCAGGCGTGATCGAGATTGAAACGCCCTGTAGAAAATTAACGATTTCTCGTTTTACTTCTGCCTCGTTACCAATTTCGGTCATACCGGGATCACGCTCTGTCAAGAAGGCGGCGGCGAAGCAAGGGAGCCACGATAACCTCTGTCAGGCCAGCCATGGAAATTAACACGACACCTGATATTTCCCGCAGTCCGAATGGCTCTCCGGCCCATATCGCGGCGGTAATCGTTCCGACGCTTATCTCGGTCATGAACAGAATGCCGACGATGCCGGGGTTTAACAGTGGTGTGCCCCAGAAAACCGCGAATGCGGATGGGATAATGACGACGAGTAAAATGGGAATGAGCCATGGCAGAGTTGATGCGACCGCATCCAAGGAAGGAGCCGAATGACCGCCGGAAAAAGACATCAGGGCAATAACAACCGCAGCGACCGATCCCCAGATAAAATAAACAAGAGAGTAGTCCATAGCGACGGCTTCATTGTCTTTACGCATCAGGACTGCGGCAACGGCCCAAACAAGGCCAGCGCCGAGACCCATCCAATCGCCGACATTACGTGGCCAAGGAACCCCAAGGTCGATACCGAAGATAACCAGCATGCCTGAAAAACCAAGAATGATCGACACGATTCGGGCCGCTGTAATTGGCTCTTTCAACCAGATGCGGGCCAGTAAGGTGCTCCATACCGGCGTCATATAATAAAGAAGCATACCGCGAATGACTTCGGTATAGATCAGCGCGTCCGAATAAAGGACAAGTGACAGCGCCGAAACCATGCCGATCAAATGCAACCGCCAGCCGCCGCTGAGAAGCTTCCGCCAGCGCATAAAGACGATGGGAAGTATAATGATCAGGGGGATAATGTAAAAAACAGCCGTCGCCCAAGCCCCGGCGATGCCGGCCTCATTGAGGGCCCGCAGCGGCAGCCAGAATACCCCCCACACCGCCCCCGCGTAGGCACAGGCGAACTTGGCCCTGTTTTCAGCACTCATTGGGGCCGCTGTGGTCATAGTAACAGATTTCCGCCGCTCAAGAAGTTAACCGCCTCCCTCCAGCTCTGGGGCGGGAGGCGGTAGAAAACTCGGCACCCTATGAGTGGGTCCGCTTTTTATCGGGATCGTGGAACGGCACGGAGGCGACGGTTGCCGTCGTCTCAATACCATCGCCCTTGACCATCAACTTTGTCCCTTCGGATGCGGCTTCAGGTTTCAAGTGAACAAGAGCCAGAGACTTGTTCAGCCGGTGTGACCACACCGGTCCGTTGACAACTCCGACGTCCTGGCCGTCGAGAGAAAGTACCTCTCCACCGACAAGGGCGTCATTATGATCGACGACGATTCCGCCGAATTTGATTTTTTCCTGGCCCTTGGCGGCGGCGCAGGCGTCTTTGCCTCGGTAGTCTCCATTCTTGGAAATCGCCCAATTCAAGCCGACTTCCCAAGGGGTGTTTTCCTTGGTCATATCATAAGGGTAGAACAGCAACGCTGCTTCTACCCGGATCTTGTCGAGACATGAGAAACTGCATGGCCTGATCCCTATTGATTTGCCGTGTTCGAGAATTTTTTCCCAGATATCGACAATTTCATGGGCATTGGCAAAAATTTCGTATCCTCGCTCACCTGAATAACCAGTTCTTGAAATTGTGCAGGCGTTGCCAAACAGTGTCGTTTCCTGATGATGAAAATATTCAAGACTGGGCAAGTCCATCGGGGTGTGTTGATTAAGGAAATCGACAGACTTCGGCCCCTGCAGGGAAATATCAAATAGATCGTCATCCAGGACGATGGAAACGTCCTTGCCTTCGGCTGATTCCTGGAGCCGTTGCATGGCTTCGCCGCTGCCGTGAACAACCATGAAACCATCATCGCCATTGTTGGCAATAATGGCATCATCGCAAATATGGCCATCTTCCATAAGAATGGGGCCATAGGCGGACTTGCCGGGGTAAATTTTGGTCATGTCGCGGGTAATGACATTATCGACAACGGCCAGGGCGTCGGGCCCGGTGACTTTTACCTTTCTGAGACCCGAAACATCGAACAACCCCGCCGCTTCGCGAACCGCATCGTGTTCGTCACAAGGGTCTGCGGCGTAACTCCAGGCCACGTCCATGCCATTCCAATCGTCAAGTCCAACGGCTTCGCCGGAATTTGGCAGGGCGCCAAGGGCGATATGGTGATCCTTTAATGCTGATACCCGTCTGCTCATTTAAACCTCCTGTTTATCTACTAGTTAAATTGCCGTTCGAGCGCTTCGGTCAGCTCGAACAGGTCCATCGTCACGCCATAAGTCGCCACATTGAAAATCGGTGCTTCGGGGTCGGTATTGACGGCGATAATTGTGTCTACATGCTTCATACCGAACTGATGTTGGACGGCGCCGGAAATGCCAAGGGCGATGTAGAGTTTGCAATTGGATGCCACCTTGCCGGACTGGCCAACTTGATGCGGTTTTGGCAACCAACCGGAATCAACGATCGGTCGCGAGCAGCCAAACGTCGCCCCCAGGCGCTTGGCCAGTTCCTCGAAGCGCGGCAAGTTCTCCTTGTCCTGAATGCCACGGCCAATAGACATAATGAAATCGGCCTTGGAAATATCAATGTCAGAAGGCGGGGCCTCCTGATATTCAACGTGAGTCATTGCGCCGTTGATCGCCGAAAGGTCAATATCCATTGCCGTCGTCGAAGCTGTGCCTTTTTCTTCAGGAATAATGAAGGTCGCCCCGCGAAGTCCCATAACGACAACACCTTTACCGGGGAACCCGATTTCAAGATTGACCTTATTGCCATAGGCGGAACGTGTCGCAACGATTTCCCCGCCTTCGACGTCAAGGCCAAAGACATCGCTGGCGTAGCCCGCGCCAAGCCGCGCCGCAACCGCCGCTGAACAGGCCATGCCGTTTACCGTATGACCGAACAAAACCAGGCCGGGCTTTATTTCCGCGCCAACCCTGCAGGCAACTTCTTCATATAGGGCGGCGTCAAAATCAGCGGTGGGCGTCTTGATTGTATAAACCTCGTCAACACCGGAAAGATTTACGTCGTCGCACAGTGAGTCAGGGTCGTTGGAGATTATAGCGACACTGACCGGCCCGCCGAAGGATTCCTTGATGGAAACAGCAGCGCCGATCATCTCGCCGGTAATATCGCGGAGATTTCCCTGAATGTGCTCGGCTATGATGAGGATTCCAGACATCTTTATTCTCCCATCTTTTCACGAATGACGTTGGCAATCAGTGTTGCAACCTCTTCAGGATTTCCCGTGAACATTTCCGCTTTCGTTTGTTCCGGTACATACATTTTACGAACGATGTAGCCGCCAGACCCGTCAACCACCGACGATCCATCGACGACTTCCAGTGGCTTTTTCTTGGCCTGCTTGATCATCCGCATGGTTGCGTAACGCGGTTCGTTAATGCCTGTCTGGATTGCCAGAACCGCCGGGCTTGGCAGTTCTATCAAATGGCGTGTCCCGCCCTCAAGTTCCCGGACAAGGGATAATTTTCCCGCCCCATCCCAATCGATGCCTATGATAACGGCGGAATGTGGCAGGCCAAGGATACGGGCCAGGGCCATGCCGGTCGCACCGTGCGCGTGATCGCTGGACTGCACGCCGGTAAAGATCAGGTCGGGCTGTTCCACCTGGGCAATGCCGGCAATGGCACGGGCGATGGTTACGGGGTCGGCGCAGGCCAGAGAATCATCCCAGACCCTGACTGCGCGGTCTGCCCCCTTGGCCAGAACCTTGCGAAGTGAGACTTCGGCATCCTGCGGCCCGATGGCGACGGCGACAACTTCACCACTGCCAATCCGCTCGATTGTCAGAAGCGCCTCTTCGAGGGCGGCGTCATCCCATTCATTGAGCGTGTATTCCAGATAATCGGGCAGAATATCACGGCCGTCAGGGGTAAAGGCGTGCTCGTCACCCAGGACCGAGGCATGCTTAACGGTGACCAGGATACGCGGCCCTTCCTTGGCAGGTGCCTGATAACCTGCCAGATCGGCGGGTTGGACAGGACTCAAATTATCCCAGCCCATGGCCTTAAGCTCTGTTGCCCCCGTTGATGGAGAGGCATCCGAAGCATCGAGGCGTGGTTGCGCCTCCACTGGGGCTGGTTCGGGGTCTGGAGTCACTGTCGGTGCTGGCTCCGCCTGCTGTTCCTGGACAGCGGGGGATTGCTGTGGTGAAGCAGTTTTCTGGGCAGCCACAGACGCTGCGGGGACAGCCGCAAGCCTGCTCTCAAGAACCTTGTCAATTCTCTCCGCCACCACATCGGCAATACGAACTGCGACCGCATCGGTAATGCGCTCGGCAAGCGTCGGCATGTCTTTCAGACTGAGAGAGTTTAACTCTACGGCTTCTGCAACGAGCTCGGCCAAGTCCTGGACGATAAAATCATCCTCGTGACCACCTGTCTTTCTGGCATCTTCAAACATTGTCAGATCCTTCGGGCAACATGTAACAAAAACGTCAATTGGGCCAAGGGCAGCGGCCTCGTGAACACGGTTTTCTGATGGCTTTTCAGTTCCCTGTTGATCGGGAATCCAGATACGCCCGCCACCGGCCCCACAACAAAATGAATTATCTCGATTGCGGGGCATTTCGATAATTTCACAACCAATCAAACGAAGAACCTCGCGCGGCGCTTCATAGCCCCCGTTCAGCCGCCCCAGGTGGCACGGGTCGTGAAAAGTGACCCGCTTGTTCAAAGGGGTGGTGACCTTCAATTTCCCCGAATGCAGCATATCGGCGAGTAACGCGCTGTAATGATCGATGGGAGCAATATCGGCAAATTCAGGATATTCGTTCTTGATGGTGTTGTAGCTGTGTGGGTCGGTCGTGATGATTCGTGTGAATGACCTGGCCTCAGAAAAACTTTCCAGATTCTGTTCAACAAGGCTTTCGAAAAGCCCCTCTTCACCGGTTCTGCGCACATCATTGCCCGCCGTCCGCTCGGCTTCATGCAGCAGGGCGAAATCCGTACCTGCCGCCTTCATCAACTTGGCGAATGACTGGCTGACCTTTTGGTTGCGCGGATCAAATGATGCGTAATCACCGACAAACCAGAGATTATCCGCCGCTTCTTCGCGAATATCCTTGACCTTGAAGGGCAGCTCGCGCGTCCAGGCCGAACGTTTTCGTGAATTTTCGCCAAAACTATTTCCAGTATCGGCAATCGTCCCCAGCGTGGTCTGAAGCAGCGGGTCCATATTACCCTGATCGACCAGTTGGCGACGCATCCGGACAATGATAGACGGATGTTCAATGCCAACCGGGCAAATTTCCTGACAGGCCCCGCAAGTCCGACAAGCCCACAGGGTTTGCGGATCGATGACATCGCCGATCAATGCCTGATCACTGCTCGCCAATCCCTGCCGTTTGTCATTATGCAAACGTAGATCAAGGATCAAATCACGGGGGCTAAGGGCGTAACCGGCAGTTCGCGCAGGACAGGCATCGTGGCAACGGCCGCATTTCGTGCAGGCATCAAGGTGCAGCATGTCCTTCCAGGTAAGATCCGAAACACTGGCAACACCGGCGCTGTCAGCGTCATCTGCCTCACGTGGCAAGCGTCGCAAGGGGGATGGATCGCGTACCGACAGGGAACCCAACACCGATATAATGTGCTTGGCCTTGTAAAGGGGGATAGCCGCCGTGAAGGCCAACCCCATAAGACCATGCAACCACCAGCCCGATGACCGGATACTGTTTGCCTTTTCCAGACTCATTCCCAGTTCAGTGAAGAGCCCCGCCAGGGCATTGCCAACGGGCGACCATGCGGCCCAGGCAGGCTGATCGGCTACGATCCGCACGGCCTCCAACGTGAAGCCGGTCAACTCGATAATTAATAAGAATGAAACGAAGCACCAGTCTTCTATTTTCCATGCCGTCGCGGCGGGACGCAGGCTGACTTCGCCACGGTAGCCGCGCTTATAATCCAGTTTCGCCAGGTCAAGAACGCCGCGCCGCCACATCATGTAAGCAATGCCCAGGACAGCGGCCAGGTGGCCCAGGTCAAGGGAAAGGCTAAAGCCCAGATAAAACCAGCCTTTCCAAAATGTAATACCGAAAAGAGGCTTGAGAATATCGGTTTCCAGAAAAATTAAGGCAGTCCCGATAAAGCCTAATAAAAAACCTAAAAAAATTCCCCCGTGCGCCAGTCCCGCCAGGGTGTCGCGTCGGCGCAGCGTGCGATGGGACAGGACATCCCGACACATGGCTTTAACGCCGTTAACAATGTCAACGGGTTGCGGTAATGATGCCCCGCGCCTGTATTTGGATATATGACGCCAGACGCCCCATACAAATAAGACAATGGCGGCAATGCCAAAGGCGTAAAACAAGACCAGTTGGGACGTTCCAAGACCCCAAAAAACTTCACGAGTTTCCACCCAACATTCCCGTACTAGTAATAACTTTTTGGAAGAAGTGGGGCGGTGTCCCGGATTTCCTGAACCACCGCCCCGTCGTCAAAACAACTCTAGAAAGTTAGCCTTGAGTTTCGCGATCCGTAATTTTGGGGAACGTTTCCTGTCCCCAAATTTGCCTTTCGCGAATCCACGGCTGTGCATACTGCGGATTATTCGATTCAAATTCACGGGCAATGCGATGACCGTCAAAGATGGCATCGGCAAGCAGGCGCGGAGCATAACAATCACCGGCCTGATAAATGCCACCGATATCATTACCCGCCCACTCATCCTTGCGGGCGCGCAGTTCCCGGTACAACGAATTATTGGCAATACGTCCCGTGGCAACAACCAGGGAATCGAATTTCAATATGTCGGTGTGGGTTCCCACATCGCGCGGCAACTGACCGGCCTTCGGTTCGGCGTAACGCTTATATCCGTCGCGATACAGGTTAAAGATCGTCAACTCGCCCTCTGAAACATTTTCGGCCCAGTGCGAGGTAACGCTTTCGATGCCTTTCTCATGCATCATGCGATGCAGGTTCGGAGCTTCCAAAGTAAAGTGGGTATAAGGGCCTACACCACCAAGGCCGGTGACTATGGTAACTTCCTTACCCTGATCACGCAGATATTCAGCTATAGAAACGCCGGTGAAGTAACCATCCATTTCAAGCACGACGACCTTGTCGCCAACCTCCTTACCTTGCATCATCAGTTGCTCAGGGGTGACGATATAGGGCAGGGAAGCATCGACCCCTGGAATCGCATCGTGGGTAATGCTGTTTGTACCATCGAGCGCCCAATGTGACCCTGTCGCAATAACTACCTTTTCTGCTCCATAGTTCATCACATCATCGGCCGTCATCTTGCCAACGCCCGTATGGACTTCGACATTTTTCAGGCCATCGAGCTGTATCTGGCGGTATGTCTGCAAGCGCGACCATTCCGAAAGGCCGGGATACTTGGCGACTTTGCGTACCCGCCCACCGGTTTCGGTATCCGCTTCGCGCAAGTGAACATCATAACCACGCTCACCAAGAACACGGGCGCACTCCATACCGGCCGGACCCGCACCGACGACAAGCACTGAATCTTCACTGGCCGTCTTGGAGAATATTTCCGGATGCCAGCCACGACGGTATTCTTCGTTGGCTGTGGCATTCTGAGTGCAAATCATTGGAGGCCCGCCGATTTCCCAACGGGAAATACAAACGTTGCAACCAATACATTCGCGAATGTCGCCGACCCTGCCCTCATCAATTTTATTGGGCAGGAACGGATCTGCGATAGAGGGACGCGCCGCGCCGATGATGTCGAGGCGACCTTCACGAATTCGCGTGGCCATATCATCGGGGCTGGTTTCACGACCGACGCCAACCACGGGAACCTTGGCGACCTTGGTCGCTTCATCCGTCCAGGCGCGCTGGTGCCCGGCTTTGTAGAAACGTGACGGACCGGCGTCTTCACCCCATTCAGCGATATCACCGATATTGATGTCCCAAAGATCAAGCAAGCCTTGTTTGTCGACCATTTCGACGAATTTCAAGCCGTCGTCGCCGACTTCAATGCCATCGGGACCGTAAAGAGTATCAATGGCGAAGCGTGTCGCAAGGGCGGCGTCATTACCGATTGCGCCTTTTACGCCCTCCAGGCACTGCAACCAGAAACGGGCGCGGTTTTCAAGGGACCCGCCATACTGATCGGTTCGCTTGTTGTAATATTTTGACAGGAATTGCAACGGCAGATAACTGTGGGCGCCATAAACGTAGACAATGTCGAAACCAGCCTGCACGGCCCGCTTGGCCGCTTCCACATAGAGACTGATAAGATGCTGGATATCGTCCTCATCGGCTTCATGGGAGAAGGTCAGATATTCAAATTCTGAGGCGCTGCTGCCTGGTCCAATCGGAACGGCGCGGGACTCCATATTCGGAGCGTGAGCGCCGCCATACCACATTTCCACGCCACCCAGCGCACCATACTTATGCAGGGAATCATTCATATGACGCAGGTTTCTGACGTCGCCTTCATCCCACAAACGAGCCGATACACGATGAGTATCATCTGATTCCGGGTGGATGGAACAATACTCGGTACAGCACGCCCCCCAGCCCCCTTCCGCCTTCATGGCGCGGTTCGCGGCCTGGGTACCTGGCTTCTCAGTCCCGGCACCAATACAGTGCGGCACCTGGTAAAAACGGTTTTTTAACGTCTTCGGGCCGATCTGGATTGGCTCGAAAAGAATATCATGCTTAGGATCGCGTGCCATAATAGCCTAACTCCTCCTTGGTTGAAATTGGTACTTTTTTATTTAAAGCCCTTACAGGCCGTCATTATTGGCCATGCTCTGTATTTTTCAAAACGATATTAGCAACGTATTCGATCCAATTCAAACCATTTTATCGAGATGCTGACCAGTTAAAGCCCAATTCTAGGAATTAGTGGTTATGCGGTCTATTGTGCGAAAGATCGTTAAAGCAGGAGCAGGTCGTGGCCTCGCCCCGTTTTGGGCCGCCGCTGTCCTGAAGGCACGGCAGGTAAACAAACTTGCCAAAGACGCCGACGTGCAGGAGACTGAAATGGTCTGTTTTTATCGTTAACAAATTGCCCGAAAATGATCAGATCCAGTAAACCAACCCAGGCGGATAGTGTCGCCACACACGACCAAGAACCAAACGCGTTGACTTGGGAAACCCTCAGCAGCGAGGCTTATGAAGCCTATAATGGGCTACTGGTCGATCAGGCATCCCGCCTTTGGCGAGAGGCCATGACTGTTTCACAAAGTATCCCGCCAGAAGACCCCCGCCATTGCGCCACATTAAACAATGCCGGCATCGTTGATTTCCTGGATGAAGCCCTCGATAGATCAGTTGATACTCTCAATCGCGCCTTAGCCGGATGGCAAAAAGCGCGGGACTGGACCGCATCCATGGAAGTCAACGGGACGGCAAAAAGCTCGCTGTTTCATCACCGTCTTGAAGTCCGCCACCAAAAACATTTCGCGCAACACACACGCAGCCGTTATTGCAATTGGATTGATGGCGCCGAAGCCATAACGGCATTTAACCTGTCCCAGGTGTTAGGCCACTTAAATCGGAAAGAAGAAGCCTTAAGGCACTTAACAAAAGCCCTGAACCTTCGCCAACAGGCCTTTGGTAGCGCCAATCCGGAACTTGCTTTGATATTAAGATCCATGGCCCGGCTTTCCGATGATGAAACCGTGTCCGCCAGTTGTCTTGAACATGCCCATCAGGCTGAACGAAACCCGACACGCACGTCCCTTCAGCGTTGGCAGGCTGACTGCCCACGGAAGATGAACGACACCAGGCGTTTACTGGGGGCCATCTGTATGACGGCGATGATGGCGCAAGCTGGCTGAACTAAATACCAAGATATGCTTTACGAACGTGGTCATTGTCCATCAAGCCGCTGGCTTCACCTTCCAACGCCACACTGCCCGTTTCCAGCACATAGCCATGACGGGCCAGCTCCAGGGCAAGCTCGGCATTCTGTTCCACCAATATAATGGAAACGCCCTGGCTATTGATCTCGACCAGAATGCGGGCAATGTCCTTGACGATGTTCGGAGCAAGACCAAGTGATGGCTCATCGAGCAACAGAACGCGCGGGTTTGACATCAGGGCGCGGCCAATGGACAACATCTGCTGTTCGCCGCCGCTCATGGTCCTGGCCGACTGATTGTGGCGTTCACGTAATCTTGGAAAACGATCATATGTATTGGCGAGATCCCTTTTAACACCTTCCTTGTCATCGCGGGTAAAAGCGCCAAGAAGAAGGTTTTCGGTTACCGTCAAATCCTTGAAAACCCGCCGGCCCTCGGGTACGTGTGCAATTCCCATTTTCAGAATTTTGTCGGCGGACATTTTCTCGATATTCACGCCGTCAAAGATAATCTCGCCGGCACTTGGGTGATCAAGGCCCGATATGGCGCGTAACGTCGTACTTTTACCCGCACCATTGGAGCCAATTAATGTGACAAAATCATCTTTCCCGACCGCCAGGGAAATCCCCTTGAGGGCAGCAACCTGACCATAATGAACGTGTATATTGTTGACCTGTAAAAGCATTTTATTTTGTCCCACCCAAGTAGGCGTCAATCACCTTTTCATTATTACGTATGTCCTCAGGAGTCCCTTGGGCCAACACCTCGCCAAAATTCAGCACGGTCAGATAGTCGCATAACCCCATGACGGCTTTCATGTCATGTTCAACAAGGATAATGGTAATACCGGACTCCTGAACCTTCCTGGTCAGGTTCATCATATGATTGGTTTCCTCAGGATTCATGCCAGCAAAAGGCTCATCCATCAGCATCATTTTAGGCTCGGAAACAAGGGCGATAGACAAGGCCAGCGCCCGTTGCGAACCTAGGGGCAATTCCGAAGCAAGCCGGTCTCTGCGATCACTCAAACCCATGAATTCAAGGACCTCCAGAACTCTTTCTCCGCAAGCCCGCTGCTCTTTCCGGTCCAGGCCAAGAACGGCAGAGATGACATTGGTTCGCCCCTTGATATGAGTGCCGATCAGGGCATTCTCAAACACAGTCATTTCCTGGAACAGGGTTGTTTCCTGGAACGTTCGGACGATGCCCAGTTCCGCAATCGTGTGCGGCTCTCTACCTTCTATGCTCTCTCCACAATAGACAATGCTGCCTTCGGTCGGGCTATAAAAACCGGCGATATTTTTGAACATCGTGCTCTTGCCTGCGCCGTTGGGACCAATCAGGCCGCGTATCTCGCCTTCTTCAACCTGGAAGCTGACATTATTCAATGCCGTCAAACCGCCAAACTGCTTCGTCACATTGTTGATTTCTAAAATTGCCATAGGATTCTTCTATTACAGTTCTATTGGTCCGTTAACGGGGGCTCATTTGGCGCAGTGCCAATACCAAACCATGACTTAAGCTTGCCTGGAATGCTCTCTAATCCTAGCGGCAGGAAGAGGATCGACAGAATTAGGACGGCGCCATAAATGGCCGGCCGCAAAACTTCAAAAGTTCTAATCGCCTCGTCAAAAACGGTCAGGGCGATGACGCCGATAATGGGTCCGTAGAACTTGTTATAACCACCGACAATGACCCAGATCAGGATAAACACCATGAAACCGATACCGACCTGGTTCGGGCTGACGCTGCCCAGATAGTTCACTTTCAAGCCCCCGGCAATGCCGACAAAAAAGGACCCCAGGATGAAAGCCAGCGCCCGGTAGCGCCAGGCGTTAACGCCCACTGATTCAGCCAACGGCGTCTTCCAGTGGATGGCATGCAGGGTTAGTCCAATGCGGGAATGCTCGATACGATAGAGAATGAGCAGACATATTCCGACGATCAGGAGAGTCAGATAATAGTATGGAATGGGATCAATAAAATCGATGCCCCACAAGATGGGTGCCTCGACTCCCCTTAAACCTCCGGTTCCACCAAACACGCTGACAAATTCTATCCACGTCAAGCGGATGGCTTCGCCTGCGGCAAAGGATCCGATCAGGAAATAAAATTGTGTCATTCGGAGTAGCGGGAAACAAAGCAGAGCCGCAATAAGGGCCGAAGCACCACCTGCCAACGGTAATGTAAACCACATCCCCAGGTCATAGTGAATGAACAATAAGGATGCCGTATAGGCCCCGACCCCCATCATCACCGCATGAATTAACGACCATTCACCGGTCAACGTCACGAGACGATAGCTGCAAACAACCAGAATATTGATGGTCAGATAAATCAATAAATCCTGATGATAAAACTTAAGAAAATGAGGGACCGCCAAAACGACAGCGAGCAAGATTGCGCCGCCGACAACATTCTGGACAGTCAGCTTGACTTGACTATTCACTGACTTTCACTCCCATTATGCCTGTCGGCTTAACAATCAGCACGACAACCATCATTATCAGTCCGAATATAGTGGCAACGGTGCCGCCGAAATAGACCGTCATAAATGTGTGGAACATGGCGTATAAAATTGCCGCCAGCACGGCCCCCGACAGGCTGCCCACCCCGCCGACAATCGTTACAATAAAGGCAATGATGATAACGTTGTGTCCCATATGGGGATTAATATTGGTCAGCGGCGCAACCAGCCCGCCGGCCAATCCAGCCAACGCCGCGCCAACCCCGATGGCAATAACGGAAATCCTGTTTGTATTGATCCCTTGCAGTTCCGCCGCCTCCCTGTCCTGGGCAACCGCCCGCAAGGCCCAGCCGAATTTACTGCGCGTCAGGAAGAACCAGAGAGCGCCCAAGGCAGAAGCCGATATGATCAGGCTAAACACCCTTTGGTAGGGAATACGCATGAATTCAAACAGAACCAGTGTGCCATGGTATGGCGGCGTTACCTGTTTTGACGGCCCATCTCCGCCTACCAATGTGGCGACCACCTGTAAAATGAACAAGACGCCGATAGAGCAAATGAGCCCCGCCAACGGATCAGAACGGGTCGGTCGGAACAGTAGCCTCTCCATCAGCAAACCAATCGCAGTCACCAGGACTACCGCGATCATAAGGGCCGGAATATATCCTATTCCATATTGGGAGTGCAGTAGCCAGATTGTAAATGCGCCGACCATCACCAGCTCACCATGGGCGAAATTAACAACACCCATGACGCCGAATATCAGCACCAGACCAACGGCAAACAAGGCAAAAAAGCCACCCTGGATAAATCCAAAAACAATAGACTGGAGAAAAAGCTCCATCTCAATACCTTACGTAAAATTATGTTGAAAATCTTGTCGTCCGTTTAACTACCATGCCAAAACCCATGGAGCCACGGCCCACCCGTACCCTTGTTCGAGTTCATTTCCGCTGCGGCCCGGATGCGCTTCAAAACAGTATACACATCCAGTCACAGCGGAAAATCATCCCGGTCGGTTAAACTGATGTCGTTAGCTTAACCCTTGGCTTGACGTTAACCCATAATCCGAAGGCCGTGAGATTTCATGTACTTGGCGAGAACGGCGGAATGCTTGCCCAACCAGCCCGATACACTTCCATACTCTTGGATTTTCGCCTTGCCACCTTCAACGACAACAACAGGCCAGCGACCAACCACAACGCTATCGCGTCCCCAAAGTTCTTTACCCCACCACTTGCCTTCACCATAGACAAATTCAGGATTTGAGTTGTTTTTCAGGGCCTTGAGAACATCAGTTGGCTCAACGCTACCCGCCGCTTTTGCGCCTTCCAGCCAGTTCAGCAGAATCGCCGGGTATTCCCAGGCAACCGCCGACCAGTCATTGGGGTGAGATTTTCTGAATTTTGCATCGAAATCACCGGGGTTGGGGAAATTGATGCCGCTGTCATTGAGCTTGGGATCGTCAAAATCAGGGAACTGGAAGATCGTGCCATCGACAAACTCTTTGCTCGTTTTGGCGATAATTTCGTCATAATAATCCAGCGTGCAAGAGATGATCTTGCCCTTAAAGCCTTGATGATAAAGCTGTTCCATCAACGGCGTTACGTAAAAACTGGTCGCCATGCAGAAGACATCCGGGTTTTTCGCCAGAACAGAACTAACGATGGGTGCAAAATCCGTGACATCAAAACCATGCAGGTTGACATCGACGACTTCGATGCCCGCAACTTCAAATGCAGCCTGATAAGTCGCCGTTGACTGCAATCCGTATTCTGCATCGTTATTGGTGACAATCGCGGCGGTCTTTACATCCGGATGATGCTTGGCCAGCCACTCAACACCCGTGACATTATAGAGAGGATGAGATTCACAGGTCGCAATTAAATATTCAGTATCGGGCGTGATATCGCTGGAAAGCAGGGTTGTCGTCAGCATTTTTTTACGGTCGGCCCAAGGCATGACAGCGCCGACAGTCGAACCTCCGAGCATCATGATCATCTTGACGTCATCTTCCGAGACCATCTTTTTATAACCCTGAACAGCTTTCTCAATATCATAGCCGTGGTCATAAGAGACGATTTCTATGGCGTAATTGTCGCCTCCAATATTGACGCCGCCTGCCGCGTTAAGATCGTCCGCGACAATCTGGCAGCCATACAAGCCGGGCAACCCCCAAGGGGCATAATCGCCGGTCATTGGAATGTTCATGCCTATTTTTACCGTTTTTTGCCCTGCGGCGAAGACCCGCGAAGGCAACCCCGAACTGGCGATAAGCGCCCCCGTTGCGGTAGCCCGCACAAAATCTCTTCGTGAAATTCCCATCGTTTCCTCCCTAATTTAATCCAAGATACATTAAGAACCAGCAACCGAATAAGACCAAATCAAGATCAATTTTATCCGAATTGGCGTATGATAGTACCAATACCTGATCCATTTGTAAACAAATCGCAGAAATAATAAGACGCTCCCTCGGTGGCCACCTAGAAAATACCGCTACATTACTGAAATTACTAAACTTTCTTCACTTTAGCAAAGAGAAAGACGTTAGACGTTTGGTAATATTGGTTGATTTTGGTCTAAAAAACTATTAGTTCTCGATTAACAATACCCTCGGCATTAGCAGTATTTTATACTGTCGTGTAGCGTATGTGAGAATTAAGGAGCACCAGTCCGTGTCATTGATATCAACCGGCGGCATTACCCCTCCATGGGAAACCGGAGAACAGAGGCAACAGCTTGTCACACAAGCTGTAAAGACATTGGCCAACGAACTTTTTGAACGCGTTGCTACGTCTGTCTACTCTTATGGCACAAGGCTTCCGGCGGAGCGTCACATTGCTGAAGAGTTTAATTATTCCCGAAATACGGTCCGCCAGGCTTTGGACCTACTGGAAAATCATAACGTCATTTCCAGGCGGCCCGGCAGTGGCAGCTTTGTTATTTTTCGGATTCCTCAAACAGCGGTAAAAATTGAAATAAACGATGCTCTGTGTGATGAAAATCTGGCCGAGATCACAAGCCCGCTTGAACTGAACGTCGCCCGCAGTATCTTCGAGCCGGAAATCGTCCGTCTTGCCACGATCAATATGACAGCAAGAGACCTCTCGGATCTGAAAACGACCCTGGAGAACCTGGAAAAAGTCACCACAAATGTTAAAGACTTTGCCCATTGGGATGAAAAGTTCCATATGGCCATCGCCACAGGGACACACAACCAGCTGCTTATTGCCATCAGCAAATTGATTGGCCATGTCAGGCGTCACGCCCACTGGTCAGTCAGCAAAGACTTTGCTCTTTCGCCCAACAGGATTCGCGTCTATCAGAAAACGCACAGATCAATCTACGAGGCATTGGTGGCGCGTGACATTGAGGCTGTTGTTGAATTCACCAAATTACACATGACCGAAGTCCAGCGCGACCTCATGCATGACACATGATCTCTGACGTCAAGACCTTTATCCGGTCTCGACCAATGACGATTTATTCTTTTGGTCCCACATTTGACCAAGGTCTCGCATGTGTTTGACCAATACGACGCCGTTCTTGTCCCACCACGACGTTATAGATTTAAACGCTACAATCCGCGCCTTGCCGTCACGAATAACCACGACAGGCCAATCCCCTACCAGGGCGTTGTCGATACCAAACAGCTCCTTGCCCCACCATCGCGCCTCGCCAAATGCGTTTTTAGTCCCTCCGCCGGCTTTCATGGCAGCAAGCGCCGATAAAGGCTCAAAGGTTCCAGCGCGAACGACAGCTTCCTTCCACAACTCAAGAATCGAAACATACTCCCACGACACGGCGGTCCACATCCCTGGGTAGCGCCGGTTAAATTCCTCGAAGAATTCATTGGGGTCCGTCAGGTTGACCCTGCTGTCATTGAGCGCAGGATCATCAAAATCAGGAAACTGGAAAACAAAACCCTCCATGAATTCCTTGCTCGTTTCATCTATCAACTGCTGATAGTTATCACAGGTACATGACAACATTTGTCCTTTGAACCCCTGACGATAAGCTTCTTTGGTCAGGGCATGAACAAATGGTTCATAGGCCGTGTCCCAACAAAGGATGTCGGGGTTCGTGCTCAACATATCCTCGATGATCGACTTAAAATCCACCGTTGTGACTGGGAAAAATATTTCCCGAACCACATCGATATCAGCGACTTCGAAAGCGGCCCGATAGGTAGCCACCGACGGCATGCCCAGGGCGTCATTTTGGGCGCACATGGCGACTGTTTTTAATTCAGGGAAGGTTTCCTTCAACCATTCGACAGCCGTCACGTTGTATATAGGGTGCACCTCACAGGGGGCAATAATATATGGGGTGTTTGGCGAAAGGTCGCTGGGAAGCAGCGTAGAAACGAGCATCTTGCGGCGGTTAATGACTTCCTGAATTGCTGGCACCAGGGTATCACCACCCAGCATCATGATAAACTGCACGTCATCTTCTATGATAAGCTTCCGCAGCCCAAGCAAAGTTTTATCAGAGTCATATTCGTTATCATAGGGAACAATTTCTACTTTATAGAGTTCACGCCCAACCTTCATGCCACCAAGAGAGTTAATCCAGTCAGCCCAGATCAGACAGCCATTCAGGCCTGGTTCGCCCCACGCGGAAACGTTTCCGCTTAACGGGGCGAGAAAACCAACCTTAATGATCTTCGATGCACCAAGCCCCATTCTCGGCATGGCCGCCGACACGGACAATCCTACAGCACTTCCATGGGAACTCGTCATAAGTCTATTAAACCAGTATTGTTATTATCATTGTTTCACCATACACCCTCATGATGAAAAACAAATTCAAGCCAAAAGCAAAACACATCCGCACTCAATATATTCCAACATCCTAATGTGGAGATGGCGTAGCGGCAGATGCTTATATGTAAAGCGGATGAGTTGACAAGAAAAATAAAGCCTCGCCAGCCCAATTCCAACCATTTTTATTAAAATAGTATCCTTCACCCGCCTCTATGAACGGTTCAGGTGCATTGACAGAACAAACTCGCTGGCCTTGTCAGATTAAAGGGAGCAGGAGTGCAAAACCCGTAACCAACAAGCATCAGGCCGCAAGTTGCCGCCACTCGGCCAAGGAAGCGGTGCGATTCGTAAGGATTTTCGGACCGATTGTTAAGCCATCCCCCGATACCTTGGCGGTCCGCATTACTTATCACTTTCATCACGGCTCTTTATGACCGCAATTTGTCGGTCACGATGATTTCTGGGTGAGCGGAAGTTTACTCTGGGCCTCGAGTTGGTCTACTTATAGCTATAAATAGACCTTGCCTAATAGGGTTCTGAACAACAATCTTATTGCTTCAATTATTGGATATTCTCTGTATTCAGATTATTCTAGTAATTCAAAAAAAGTGTTACGTGGGTTATGTGGGTTACGTTTTGAAAGGTTTCGATATGGATTGGTGGGAGCAGATATTTGCCGCCTTCAAGGAAACCAATGTCCAACAAGTCGCATATGTTCCTGATGCGGGACATGCATCACTTATAGAAGCCTGCATAAACGACAAAGATATACGCGCCATTGCACTGACGACGGAAGAAGAAGGGGTCGCCCTTCTTGCCGGAGCTTGGCTGGGCGGTGAACGGGGCTCTCTTCTGATGCAATCCTCCGGTGTCGGTAATTGCATCAACATGATTTCACTTGCGGCGACCTGCCAATTTCCTCTTTCAATCTTTGTGACCATGCGGGGGCAATGGCGCGAATTTAACCCGTGGCAGTATCCAATGGGTCAAACAGCAAACAACCAGTTGGAAACAGCAGGCGTACGGACCCTGACAGCAACATCACCCGACGAAGTTGGTCCAATGACGCAGGCTACCCTGGATCACGCATTCGCAGGAGGAGGTATGTCCGCATTACTGCTTCATCAGCGTCTCATGCCCGTCAAAACATTTGATAAGTAGGCTTGTATAAATGGTTAGAAGCAATCGCTCAGACACATACCAGCTGCACCGTCGTGAAGTGATCAAGCAACTGATTCGGATCGATGACGATCTGCTGGTCATTGCGGGCCTCGGTTCAACTGCCTGGGATGTTACCTCGGCTGGGGATCGGAATTTGAATTTTCCACTTTGGGGGGCAATGGGTGGAGCAATCTCAATGGGGCTTGGACTGGCCTTGGCACAGCCCGAGCGGCGCATACTGGTAATCACCGGAGATGGTGAAACACTCATGGGTATGAGCAGTCTTGCTACTGTCTCTATGCAATCCCCTCAGAACCTTTCTATTTGCACTTTTGATAACGAGCGATATGGGGAAACGGGTATGCAGTTAACCCATACCTCAGCGAGAACAGATTTAGCTGGTGTGGCGGCGGCTTGTGGAATCCCCGTTGTTGGTCATGTCCGCACTCAAGAAGAACTGGAAGCCGCATTGCCGAATATTCTGAGAGCACAGGGACCAATTTATCACGTCATCAAAGTTCGTGCTGAAAAGCTTGATTTTGTACTTCCTCCAAAAGACGGCGTCCATTTAAAGAACCGCTTTCGCAAGGCCTTGTCACTGGATAATTAATCAAGGCACAACCTGTCCGAAAAGGGTCAAAAGAAACCTAAATGCCGCGTTCCAAAGGCCTCGTCGGATTTAAGGGAGCAGGAGTGCAAAACCCGGAACCAACAAGTATCAGGCAGCAAGCTGCCGCCACTCGACCAAGGAAGCGGAACGGTTGATGAGAATTTCCTGCCCGATTGTTAAGCCATAGCCCGGTATCGTGGCGGTCCTCTTTACCTATCACTTTAATAGCGGCTCGATATGACCGCAATTTGTCAGTCACGATGATTTCCGGGCGGATGAGTTGACAAGAAAAATAAAGCCTCGCCACCCTAATACCAACCATTTTTATTAAAATAGTATCGTTCACCCGCCTCTATGAACGGCTCAGGTGCATTGACCGACATTGTCAGTTGCCAGAAATCAATAACCCACCGAAAAATATTCAAGCTGCCTGTTAACAAAAGTTAAGGTTTGGAGCAAAGATCATGCAAGAGAGCTATAACGCAGAGGCGATAACAAAACTCCATTACTTGGGGCAGGGCCTCTCAAATTGACTATATCAACTTTGTTTAGCTCCAACAGTAAACTTCACCTTTCTTCCCTGCGTGTCTATCCCTTCACCAACGGCCCCCTTGGCCTTACCCAGCGCCTTCAAAGAACCTGATGCAGCTAGGCCATTTGTACAGGCTACAGCCCATGAGCCTTTTCCTGTGTTGTTAGAGGCATAGCTATATTGACCTGTGCAGGTTCCTTCCCCGTCTGGCAGCGCCATGCTGACCGCACCCTTTCCCCCCTTTGCTTTAATATTTACTGTCCCCGCAACATGGTCACTGTACCCCTCCCAACTCACAGTAATGGGCCTAATCTCAGTAATTTCTCGTATGGATGTAGGGGCGGGGGCAACGGTTGAGTTTGTTTCTTGCAATGCTACAGAAGTCGCTTCCACCGTTTTGGCGGGAGTTGGGTCATAATGCCCAGTCACCCCAACTTGGTGAAGAAATTCTGATGCAAGACTATCACTGATTACCTTATTGGCTTGTTCACAAAAATAACCGGATACCACAAGGGGGAACCGACCTTGTTGATCCCCCGAATTACCGAATAAATATCGAAAATATAAGCACTCCTGCTCTTTAAAGTGAAAACGTAAAAACGGAATTTGTCCAAGGGGGGTTCTAATACTGCTCTCTGTTCCAAATTTCAAATCAGCTGTTTTGAATCGATTCCACTGCCGTAAGGAAAATATTGATAATGTTTTTCCCCTACTAAAAACGCCACTTCTTGCACTTCCATTCCGGAAAACAACGCCTGCTGTACGACCATTTTTTTGAGCCATAACCCATTCATCTTTGGTGTATTTTCTCGTTGCCGAATTCCTTGATATATCTTCTGATTGGAACAATCCAGGCGCTAAAACCAACCTCTTTTCCTTAACGGTTGTTGTTTGGCAGGCCGTCATCCCTAAAGCAATAGCCGTCACCCCTACAAACCACAATTGTCTAAAAAACATACCATCCCCCTATATTGAACGACCTTTCAAGGATACTAGCGCAGCAAGATTGTGATGGGTAGTTAGTAACGGGATAGGTTGCTCATATTGGAATCCCCGTTACTTGGGAGCAAGGAAACCACACCAGATAGTTGCGTATTGGAAGTGAGAAAAGACTGCGAAAACGTGCAAGGTGGTTACAAATGGTTGCTACAAAAAAATAAGGCCTCGGCTATTTATAGCCAAGGCCTTGATATGAATGGTGCCCGGGGGCGGATTTGAACCACCGACACGCGGATTTTCAATCCGCTGCTCTACCAACTGAGCTACCCGGGCACGAAGCAGAGAGAGGCTTATAAAAGAAATATTGAGGGCTGTCCAGCATCCCTGAGCAAGTCATTTCTGATGGCCATTATTCCTGCTCGTACGGCTCCCTCTCAAGGTCGGTTTCTTCCTCGGTGGCGACGCGATAATCCTCCTTAAGCCATTTGCCCAAATCAAGATCGGCGCAACGTTTTGAGCAAAATGGGCGAAAATCATGGTTTTCCGGCTTGGCGCACATGGGGCAGCCCTTTTGCGGTGTGGCGGTCTTAAGGGTGATGATTTCAGCCATTTCCTGTTTCCCTGATTTTTGCGATTTCATACTCACCCTCCCTGCGTTGCCGGTCCAGTGTGATCGTTACCTTGCGCCCAAGGCGTTCCTCGAGGGCCAGCAGCGCCACCTTGAGCGAACCGCCAAGGGCATCGGCCATGCGTTGCCCGGTTATCAGTTCCAGACCCGAAGATAGATCCCAACCGGCTTCCTGTTCCAACCGCTCCAGGGCGCTGTAGGCAATGGATTCCGGCGACAGCCCGCTGCCGCTGCCGCCGCACACCGGGCACGGCCCGCCAAGGATGGCGGCAAGGGAAGGGCGACCCCGCTTGCGGGTCAATTCGACCAGGCCAAAGCGGGTGAAGCCACCGAGGAAGACCTGTTGCGGATCATCTACAACAGCAACCCGCAAGGCATCGAGCAATTTTGCCCCATTGGCCTTGCTTTTCATGGAGACAAAATCAACCACCAGCAGGCCGCTCAAATTACGCAACCTGATTTGCCGGGCGATTTCCAAGGCCGCCTCGAAATTGGTTTTTAAGGAAGATTGCTCGCGCCCCCCAACGGCGGTTCCGGCAACATTAACATCAATGGCAACGAGCGCCGGGGTCTCGCTGAAAATAATCGTGCCCCCCGATGGCAAGCTCACTTCACTGGTCAGCGCCCGATCGAGATCGTCGGCCATTTCCTCGCCGCCCAGAAGTGCCGTCGTACCGGAATGCAGAACCAATTGCCCAAGCCGTGCCGGGGCGTGTTTTTCAAGGTATGATCTAGCCCGCAGGAATTGCGACCGCCCGTCGATTACGACCCTTGCAGAACCTGCCATAAGCCGGTCACGCACGGCGCGCATGACACCGTCTGGTTCAGCCAGCAACAGCGACGGCGCGGCGGCGGCATCGCGGGTGGATTGAAGGTTCGACCAGGCCGCGCGTAGGCTGATGATATCTGCGGCTATTTCCGCATCCGATGCCTGCCCCCCCGCCGTGCGCACCACATAACCCCCGTCAGAACCGGTTTGTTCCCCTAGCATGTTTTCCAGTTGACTACGCCTTTGCGTATCGTCAATACGTTTGGATATACGCACGGTCGGATCACCGGGGGTCAGGACGAGTGTGCCAGCACTTATTGCCAGCCGCGTCGTCAGCTTTGGCCCCTTGTCCTCGAACGGATCACGAAGGATTTGCACGACGACCTTGTCGCCTTCGCATAGGTAGGTCGAAATTGATTCTTTTGCGCTGCCTTTAGTGCCAACCGGCCTGGCCTCGGCGAGGGCCAGAAACCCCGAACGTTCCAACCCCACATCAACAAATGCAGCATTCAGGGGGGCGATAATTTTCTCGACCCGGCCCAGGTAAATATTTCCAACCAGGGAGCGATTATTATCGTCCTCAACGATCAGCTCAATCAGAACGCCCGCATCCAGCAAAGCGGTGCGCGTGCGGCCCGGACGGACTTCAATCAAAACCTCGTCCACTTTTCCCACGATTTAAATCAGTCCTTTAAGCAATTGTGCCGTCTCGAACAGCGGCAAGCCGATGACGTTGGAGTGGGAACCGATAATTTTCCGAACAAACACCGCGGCCCGCCCCTGGATGGCATAGCCACCGGCCTTGCCGTGCCATTCGCCGCAATCGATGTAGGCGTCAATTTCCGAACGCTCAAGGCGCTTAAAGGCGACAGCCGTGCTGACCAGCCTGTGGTGCGCGTTGCCGTCCGGGCCAATCACGCAAAGCCCGCCAACAACCCTGTGGCGACGACCCGAAAGCAGGGTCAGGAAACGCCGCGCGTCGTCTTCCGTTTCGGCCTTGTTTAAAATGCGTCGCCCGACGGCGACCACCGTATCGCAGGCGAGAATGCACTGCCCCGGATAATCTGGCGCAATGGCGGCTGCCTTGGCCGCGCCGAGGCGGCGCACCAGTTCAGTGGGTAATTCATTCTTCAGCGGGGTTTCGTCAATATCGGCGGGGACGATCTTGTCGGGATAGATGCCGATCTGGGCCAGCAAATCGACCCGCCTGGGCGACGCCGAAGCCAGTATCAAGCGGGGCGTTTTGATTTCGGAATCCGCCATACTTTATGACTCCCCGAAAAGTAATTATTTAAAGCGGAAGGTGATCCGACCCTTGGACAGATCGTACGGGGTCATTTCCACATTAACCCGGTCACCGGCGAGCACGCGAATACGGAACTTCCGCATCTTGCCCGCCGTGTGTGCGAGGACTTCGTGGCCGTTATCCAGCTCGACGCGAAACATCGCGTTAGGCAGCAGTTCCTTAACGATACCGGAAAATTCTAGAAGCTCTTCTTTCGCCATTATTCTCTCAATCCTTTGAATCGGCACATAAGTGACGGTGTAAGGCGGTTTGGTCAAGCATTTTCCTTGTTTCACACATCTGAAACCGCATTGATGGGAAAACGCGCCTTAATTTTCACCATTAACTGATCGCGCACCTGACGGTAAGCATCGAGCCGGATTTCCCGGTTTCCTTCGATGATGGTCGGATCAAAAGTATTCCAGAATTCGACCTCGCAGGCCATAACACGGGTCATTTCGACTGCTTTATGCTGGGCTTCCGGCGACAGCGAAATCACCAGGTCAAAGGAGTCATCTTCAAGATTCTCGAAGGTTTTGGCATTGTGCTTTGAGATTTCGATACCAATCTCGTCCATCACTTCAATAACGAAGCCATCTATTTCACCCTGCCTGACCCCCGCCGAATCCACATAGATACGATGACCGTGCAAATGCTTCAGAATGCCTTCGGCCATGGGTGAGCGAACGGCATTCATCGTGCAACAAAACAAAACGGCGGATGGAAGGTCAATCATCGCCTACACCCTGATATGAAGGACACAAATCAGGGTGAACAAGCGCCTTGCCGTGTCGATATCGATATCGACCTTTTCCGCAAGCCGTTCTTTAAGAATATCCGCGCCCTCGTTATGCAATCCCCGGCGACCCATATCAATGGCTTCAATCTGCGATGGCGAAGAGGCTTTGATGGCCTTGAAATAGCTGTCACAGATCATGAAATAATCTTTGACGATGGAACGTAGCGGGCTCAAGGGCTGGGTAAAGCGCGTCAGTTCCTTATTTTCGATATCCCTGACATCGAAGATCAGCCTGTTTTCAGCAATCGACAGGTGCAAGTGGTAAGGACCGTCAAATTCACCGATTGGCTGAAAGTGATTTTCTTCGAGCAGGTCATAAATCGCGACTTTTCGTTCGTGATCAACCTGTGCGGACCGGCTGACGACGCTGCGCTCGTCGAGGAAGATTTCCGCTATCCTTTGCGCGCTCATTATTCCTCGGTCCGCCGGTTCAGCCGCAAGGAGATGGAACGGGCATGCGCGTCCAGACCTTCTGCCTGGGCCAACAAAATTGCGGCCGGGCCAATATTTGCCAAACTTTCAGCATGAGCGCCAATAAGCGAACTGCGTTTCATGAAATCCAGAACCCCCAACCCAGAGGAAAACCGGGCGCTGCCGTTGGTCGGTAAAACATGGTTCGGCCCGGCCAGATAATCGCCAAGGGCCTCGGGCGCATAACGGCCAAGGAAGATGGCCCCGGCGTTGCGGACCTTGGCCGCCATGGCATCGGGATCGGCCACCGCCAGTTCCAGGTGTTCCGGTGCGATGCGATCTATCAGGGGCACCGCCTCGTCCATGTTAGCGACGACGATAAGGGCCCCGAAGTCGCGCCAGCTTTGGGCCGCAATATCGGCCCTGGGCAAAGTTTTAAGCGCCGCGTCGACAGCCGTGGCGACTTGGGCAGCGAATTCCCCGTCATCGGTTATCAGGATGGCCTGCGCCGCTGTGTCATGCTCGGCCTGGGATAACAGATCGGCGGCAATCCAGGCCGGATCGTTGTCGCCATCGGCAACCACCAGAATTTCCGAAGGCCCGGCAATCATATCGATGCCGACGGTACCAAATACCTGTCGTTTGGCCGCCGCTACGTAGGCGTTTCCGGGGCCGACAATCTTATCCACGGGGGCGATGGTTTTTGTCCCATAGGCCAGCGCACCGATCGCCTGAGCCCCGCCAATGCGGTAAATTTCATCGACACCGGCAATACGAGCAGCGGCAAGGACCAGCGGGTTGAGGACACCGTCCGGGGTCGGCACCACCATCACCAGGCGTTCCACACCGGCGACCTTGGCTGGTAGGGCATTCATCAGCACCGACGACGGATAAGCCGCCGTACCGCCGGGAACATACAGGCCAGCGGCAGCAACCGCCGTCCACCGATAGCCGAGGCGAATGCCTGCCGCGTCTTCATAGTTCAGATCGACGGGAGCCTGTCTGGCATGGAAATCCGCAATACGGCTGGCCGCAAGCTTGAGCGCCCCAAGCAATGCCGGGTCGCACTGCCCCGTCGCCTCCTCAATCTCGTCCGCCCCAATGGCCATCCCTGCGGCGGTCAGCTCAAATCTGTCGAAACGCCGGGTCATTTCGATAAGCGCCTCGTCGCCACGACTGCGAACATCGGCAAGGATATCCACGACGGTATCATTGACGTGCGCCTCAGTGCCGCGTTTGACACCCAGCAAGCCTGCAAAGGCGGCGGCGAAATCCTTATCGGCCGTGTTCAAGCGCGCCGTCATCAGACTTTCTCTGCTACTTGTTTCGATTTGGCCAGGGATTTACGGAAAGCTTCAATCAACTGGCCAATTTCATCTGGTCGGGTTTTCCAGGCGGTCCTGTTGACAGCCAGGCTGGACGTGATATCAACAATGTGTTCAATCTCGACCAGGCCGTTGGCGCGCAGGGTATCACCGCTGGATACCAGATCGACGATACGCCGGCACAATCCCAAAATAGGGGCTAGTTCCATGGCCCCGTTCAGTTTGATGCATTCGGCCTGAACGCCGCGCCGGGCAAAATGGCGACGGGTTATTTCCGGATACTTTGTGGCGACGCGAACGTGGCTCCAGGTACCAGGATCATCATCCCCGACCATCTCTTTGGGTTCGGCGACGGCCATGCGGCAATAGCCGATGCCCAGGTCAAGGGGCGCATAAATTTCGGGATAATCATATTCCATCAGCACATCACCGCCGACGACACCTAAGTGAGCAGCCCCGAAGGCAACAAAGGTCGCGGCGTCGAAACTGCGCACCCTGATGATATCCAGATCGGCTCTATTAGTATTGAAGCGCAACTGACGCGCACCATCGTCGTAAAAAGCCGGTTCAGGCTCGATACCGGCACCACGCAACAGGGGCATCACTTCCTTCAGGATGCGCCCCTTGGGCACGGCCAGGACAAGTTTTTCTATCGGCTTCGTCATCACTTCCTCGGGTCAACGTCATAATCAAGGCTTGAATAAAGGGTTTTTGTCGCTTTAACCAGCCTGTTCAACCGCCCATAGGGCAATCAATAAAGAATGTATTGTGTTGTTATTCAGAACGTTAGGTGAAAAAAATGCTAAAATTAGTGGGATTCATTGCCATTTCATGCTAGCAAACGACTCGCAAATGCTTGTTGGGAGTCATTTGTTGCGCGATTTGGGCGCTGTCTTACGAAACCAAAAGAGAGTAATAAAATGGCTGTTGGCACTGTAAAATGGTTTAACCCCACAAAGGGTTTTGGTTTTATCGAACCTGAAGAAGGGGGCAATGACGCTTTCGTACATATCTCTGCCGTTCAAAAGGCTGGCATGGATACGCTTCGCGAGGGTCAAAAGGTTGAATTCGAACTGGTTCCCGGTGACGGTGGGCGTAGTTCCGCAGAAAACCTGGTCGCTATCGACTAATCCTCTTCATTCGGGTCAGCCTTTGACCCGTTCTATATCGGCACCGCAGGCGGCGAGCTTTTCCTCGAGCCGTTCGTACCCCCTGTCAAGGTGGTAAACCCGGTTGATTTCCGTCTCGCCCTCTGCCGCCAAGGCTGCCAGGACCAGAGAGACGGAAGCCCTGAGGTCAGTCGCCATAACCTGCGCGCCTTTAAGGCCGCCGCCGCCGCGAATGATAGCCGATGCTCCGTGCACATTGATGTCCGCGCCCATGCGCGACAATTCAGGCACATGCATGAAGCGGTTCTCGAAAATCGTTTCCGTCATCATCGACGCTCCCCCGGCAATCGACATCAAGACCATCAACTGGGCCTGCATGTCGGTCGGGAATCCTGGATAGGGCTCGGTCATAACATCGATACCCTTAAGGCCACCCGGCCCCCGGCGCACCCGAATGCCATCTTCCACTTCGCTAATGTCGACGCCTGCCTGACGCATGATATCGGCGACCGCCACGATCAGCTCCAGGCGCGTCCCCTTTAGGGTCAAATCGCCATCGGTAACCGCCGCCGCAACGGCATAGCTGCCGGTCTCGATACGATCAGGAACAACGGAATACGCCGCGCCGTGCAATTCTCTTTTACCAACAATGCGCAGCGTGTCCGTGCCGATGCCACTGATATCGGCCCCCATGGCGAGCAGACAATGGGCCAAATCGGTGACTTCGGGTTCGCGGGCGGCATTGGCCAGAACCGTTTCGCCGTCCGCCAGGCTCGCCGCCATCAAAAGATTTTCGGTGCCCCCGACAGTAACCATGGGAAAGACGATATGCGCCCCCTTAAGCCCGGTTGGTGCGGCGGCATCGATATAGCCTTCGTCGAGTTCTATTTCCGCACCCATTTGCGCCAGAGCCTTAAGATGTAAATCGACCGGGCGGGTGCCAATGGCGCAGCCACCCGGTAGCGACACCCTGGCCTTGCCGAACCTGGCCAACAAAGGCCCTAGTACAAGAACAGAGGCGCGCATCTTGCGCACCAGGTCGTAGGGTGCAGTGGTTTTGTTAACGCCACCGGCATTCAACTCGAACACCCGGCCATGATTAGCACCGTTACCGCCATTGCCGTTCATGGAAATGCGAACACCAAAATCGGCCAGCAAATGAGCCATTGTCGAGACATCCGCCAAATGCGGCAAGTTAGACAGGGTCAGCGTCTTTTCAGACAGCAAGCTGGCCGCAAGCAGGGGCAAGGCCGCATTTTTGGCACCGCCGATGTGGATAGTGCCCGTCAATCGCCGGGCGCCGCGAATTAAGATTCGGTCCATAAGTATCCAATAATCGATAGAACGAAAGAAATATGGGGGATAGTTACTCCATGAGCTCGCCAGCGACAAGCGCGCAAAGCGTCCCCTGGATAGGAATTATTCATCTCCTTTAATCGGGCTGTCGCGCCCACGGATTTGCTGTTTTCGTTTTTTCAGGTTGGCGCGCAGGGCCTCGGCCTGCCGCTGGCGGCGCTCCTCGGCCCGAACGGCGTGCCGCCCAGGGTTTTCGCCTGTGGCTTGCTCATGTTTTGCGGTCTTGTTTTCCGACATTTTTAATTATCCAGGCTACGCAAAATGAATGCCATGGTGCGCGTCTAATAATTCTTCGTCAAGGATGCTTGCAAGGAATCAAGTGCTATGGCATGGTGCGCGCCTTCGCGCCTGAAGGACGTCTTCACGCGCAGTCGAAGGGTCATTCGACACCCCAAATATGCCGCCGTAGCTCAGGGGTAGAGCGCGCCATTGGTAATGGCGAGGTCGACAGTTCAATTCTGTCCGGCGGCACCATTTACCCCGATAAATTCAATTACTTAATCAAAAACGCCCGAAACCTGTCCCTTATTGTGACACCGCATTTTCCCCAAACTCTTCTGGGTCGGCAAGTCTTATGCCTTTGCCCAGGTTTAAGTTGATGCTTAACATCGGCTGTGTACTCCACGATTATTGACGGTTAATTATTAACCGCCGTCCGTGGATGCGCCTACCACAACGACTTGTAACTATGAATAATGAAGTCTTATTCTGACTTAGGAATTCTTGTAGTGTTGGCAATATTTTGTCCCCCTTAGCGTAGAAAAGCAGACATTAGGGAGGGGTGCTGATAGAGTCGGCTTATAGCCATAAGCGGACATTTTCCGCTCTATTTCAGGGAAAAAGATATCTGCCATACATCTAGTAACAAACTTAATTATATCATTTGGTAATTATTCTTATAACGATTCTGAAGGATGATGCTCATGTCCTGGAAATTTCTACCGGTTTTTGTCGTTGCTCTTATTGCCATCAGCACACACGTAGATGCGGGACAAAACCTTGCAGAACCTACGGGCCCCATCATTCTGGTCGTCGACGGGAATATTTCGCACACCAACACCGCCAAATCCTCCCGCTTCGACATGGCGATGTTGAAGAAGATTCTATCCCACACCATCAAGACCGAAACACCTTGGACCGATGGGATGCAGACATTCGAAGGCCCATTGTTGAGCGATGTTCTGAAATCCGCCGGTTTAACCGGCGTCACGATCAAGGCGGTCGCCATCAACGATTACGCCGTTAAAATCCCGGTGTCTGATACAGAAAAATATCCGGTTATTTTAGCCCACACCTTGAATGGCAAGGTAATGCCTATTCGGGAGAAAGGACCACTTTGGGTTATTTACCCATGGACAGACAATCCTGAACTTCGCAAGGAAACGATTTACGCCAAAAGCATCTGGCAGGTGAAAAAACTGAGCATCCAATGACCTTCAACAATCCACGCATGGCCATATGGCTTTTTCTGATGACGACTGTCGTGCTGTTTATTCTTTTGGTGACGACCGTCAATCTGACCCGGCAAGAAAATGAACGGTTAAGTCTGCAAGCGCGCGATAACATCATGTGGGGTGCAGCACAGATTGAAACCGACCTCCAGAACCTAACCACCAGCCTTTTTCGTTACGGACACTCTTCGTCTGGGGTAACCAAAGAAGACTTGCAGCTTCGCCTCGACCTTTTATGGAGCCGCCTCAACGTTTTCAGAAGCGGTGAGGCGGCGCAGACCATTATGGTTATCAATGACGCCCCCAATATGCTGGACGACATCGTCGTTACACTTTCCAAGCTGGAGAGTGAAATTCTTACCCTTAATGACACCGACCAAGCGCGTGCGATCGGTTTGGCCGAAGATTTACTGGCCCTTAACCCCCAGGCCTATGGAATCGGGATCGAGGTTTTTCACTTTCTTAACAACGAAACTGTTAGGTCGCGAGAATCATTGCAAGCTGGCATGAGCCACTCAATCCAATATCTGATTGGAATTTTAGTATGCAGCCTTATTATCGGGGTGTTGTGGATTTTCGAAACCCGCCGTGCCAACAACTACAGCCGGGCGCGGGACGAAGCATTGGCAGAAGTGCAATTAGCGAGTCAGGCAAAGTCGTACTTTCTTGCCAGCATGAGCCATGAATTGCGCACTCCACTCAATGCCATCATCGGTTTTTCGGAAGTGATGATGGGGAACGTATTTGGCCCCATCGGTGTCAAATACATGGATTACGCCAAGGACATTAATCAGTCAGGCCAACATCTTCTACTCCTGATCAACGAAATTCTCGACCTGTCAAAAATCGAGTCCAGAACCATTGATCTCAATTTTGAGACCGTCCAGCTATCGCAATGTATCAACGACTGCATGACAATCATCCGGCCACAGGCCGAGAAAGAAGGCATCATCTTCACAGGAGATTGCCTGCACAATTCCACAGTTGAAGTCCACGCCGACCCGACACGCTTGCGACAGGTCATGATCAACATCCTGTCGAACGCAATCAAATACAACAAGCCAGGCGGAAGTGTCGAAATATGGTGTGAAGAAAATCATCAGGCCGGAATGGGCCGCATACATATCAAAGATACGGGCCTGGGCATCCCCGAAGAGTACAAGGGAATTATTTTTAGCCCGTTTAGCCGTGACCCTCGCACGACGCGGGAAAAAGAAGGAACCGGAATTGGCCTATCCATCGCCAGTTTGCTGATGGAAAGTATGAACGGCGAAATCGGATTCAAGAGCATGATTGGTGAAGGAACAACTTTCTGGATCGACATCCCTTTGGTGGATAATAGCGCCGCTGCCTGTTGTTGAGACGTTTTTCTCTGCAAGCCATGAATCGCTCTCACCCAAGGCGCCTAAAGATTTCCGTTCTAATAAGCCTTAACGAACTCGACAAATTCAGCAGCGGGTATTGGTCTGGCAATATAGAACCCCTGCACCTCATCGCAGCCAAGGGATTCAAGCAATTTAATGTGTTCTTCCTCTTCGGCACCTTCCGCAATAACTTCGACGCCCAATGAATGCGCCAATTTGACAATCGACACGATTATTTCCCGGTCAGTCTTGTTGGAAGGTGCGTCTTTGACAAAAGACTGGTCAATTTTCAACCGATCGATGGGGAAATTCTTCAGGTATGCAAGTGAGGCTTGCCCCGTGCCAAAATCATCGATCGCGATCGTTGCGCCCATGGCGCGTACTTTCTCCAGATTCCTGGTCGCCATGGCGACGTCTCTCATTAAGGCAGTTTCCGTAATTTCAATTTCCAGGAATTCGGCAGGCAATTTAGCCTTGGCAATAAATTTGGTCACATAATGCAGAAACTCGGGAGAAGCCAGCTCTTCGGCCGAGATGTTTACGCTAACCCTGATATTTAAACCGTAATCCACGCCCCAGGAAGCCGCCGTTCTACAGGCTTCATCGACAGTCCAAGTGGTAATATCCTCGATCAAGCCAGCCCTTTCGGCAATCGGGATAAACTCCGCCGGTGAAATCCACTCTTGCGAATTATGCGGCCAACGAAGGAGAGCTTCGCAACCGACAACGGTATTGGTCTTTAAATTAACCTGGGGTTGGAAATAGAGCTTAAAAGCCTTGTTTTCTATCGCTGAACGCAACCATGCAACGATCTGTGTGCTGCGCACGAGTCGATCTTTGATAGAATCTTCAAAAAAGACAATGCTGCTGGTTATTGAATTTCTGGCTTCATGATGCGCTATTTCAACATCTGTCAGTATTGATTTTGCCGTTGATTCTTCGGGGTCAATAATGCTGATGCCCATGGATATATTGACAAACACCCTTGATCCCATCAAATCGAAGGAATCAGATGCGGTCAGGTAAAAACGTTCCGCGATGGCGGGCAATTTAGAAGCGCTAATTTTATCAGTTGATATATACATAACCTTGAATGATCGGTCCCCCGTTCTGGCAACAACTGACGGCAAGGGCATCTGATCGCCAAGACGCTTTGCCGTCTCGTAAATGATCAATTCCGACGCTTCCAGGCCGAAGGTGCCGATAATGTCGCCCATACCCGATAGCTCCATCGAAGCGACAAAGCCCCGGCAGTTTAGATCTATATTTTCATTCAGCCGTTCAAGAAAGAACGCTTCATTGGGCATCCCCGTAAAATGATCAGTATAAGCGAGTTGGTATATTTTCTTTTCGGCCCGCTCCATTGCTTCAGTCCGAGCGTCCACAGCTTCGGCCATCTGGTCGAAGGCCAGCCCCAACCGACCGAGTTCCCCCGCATCATTGGCAATATCGGACCTAACCTTCAGATTGCCCTTGGCCATCGCTTCGGACGTCCCAACGAGCCGATTAATGGGATTAAGAAGCAACACCTTTGCACCGATCCAGCCCAATAACAGGGCCCCGGCGATGTAAAACCCAAGGATTGCCAGACGTATAGATAAACTGCTCAGGGTTTCTTCTTGTAAGACATCCAACGACGTAAATGAGACGATGTGTACACCGTTGGGAATATTTGGAACCAGCGCAAAGGCGGCCGTCATATTGCCACCGTTTTCGAGCGTGAAAATTCCCGTACCATTTCCGACTTCACGCGCCTGGTCGATAAGGTTGGCATCGCTGACAACAGTTCCTACCGGGTAGGCATCATCAGGAAAGGACGCAAACACGGTACCATGGTCGTCGAACATGACGATGTGCTCGCCCTCCTGCTTGGCCACCGTCGCGAAATACTCCCCCATCCAGGTCAGGTTGAAGCCGTTGTTGATGGTGCCGACAATTTGTTTATCGTGACCAATAAGTGGTTCGGAAAAAACCAAAACTGGCTTTCCTGTAAGGCCCCCTAATTTCAAGGGGCTGACGGCAAATTCCCCCGTTGCGAAGGCTTCGTCTATATTAGGAGAATTTGCCACATGAACAGGTTCGGGTAACGGGCCGGAACTGCAAACGATGTATTTGTCCCGATTGACCATGGAAAAATTAGTGTACTTGGCGTAGCGTTCGCCGACAGCGTGCAGCAGGTTCGAACAGGCCTCTACGTTTCCGCCCGCTATTTCTTCCACGACCGCAAGCCCTGTGAGGAGTTCCTGCGCGGCTTTAATCAAATCGGTTAACTTAACGACCACGGACCGGGTTGAGTGCAACAGGTCATCAGTGACTATTAATGTTCCATGCTGTCTTTCCTGCGCCGTCTCATAGATATGGAAGACGGCAATGGGCACGGCCACCAACGCGATCAAAATCATGAACCTATATCTTATGCTTTGTACCGGAAAAGCCATCTTGCTACATCTCTGAGCATTATTGTCTGATTACGGGAGTAGTCACCCTGTCAGTTTTCACCTTAACAGCGAAGTGCGTTGTAATAGAAGTCATTTCACCCCAATGACCAGCCTCCGACAGGGGGATAGGGGGGGGCAAAATCATTTTATAAAAGATTCCCATAGGCCCGCCTGCCAGCAGTGATTTCTTGCGAGCTACCCTCGGAAAATCTCTTTCTGTTAAAGTTGCTGCATATTGATGTAAGCTACGCTGATGGTCAAACCCCTTACCCTTGCTGTGACGATTTTTATTCTGGCAATGATGGGCGCAGCCAAGGCTGATCAGAACGACGCCAAGCTGGACGCCTTGTTTGCACGTCTGCAAGAAACGGTGGGGGTTGGCGAGGCCGCAACTATCGAGCAATCTATCTGGGCGATCTGGCTACGTAGCGATAATGCGGCGGTCGACAAGCGCATGTCTGTCGGCATCAAGGCTATGAACAAAGGCGCGTTGAAGATTTCGTTGTTGGCATTCGATGAAATTACTAAGATGGCGCCGACCTTCGCCGAGGGCTGGAACAAGCGGGCCACCACCTATTTCCTGCTTGGGCAGTACGAGGCATCGGTACGGGACATCCAACAAACACTGCTTCTTGAACCGCGGCACTTTGGCGCGCTTTCGGGTATGGGGCTGATCTATGCGGCCATTGGCAAAGATAAGGCGGCGCTCAAGGTTTGGGAAAAAGCGCTGAGCATTAACCCCCAAATGCCGGGGATCAGGGCCCGCATCGAAGACTTGCGCCAAAAGCTAAAAGGCGCGCCAGCCTAGATGTGAACAACCTGTTGAAACTCCACATCTAGTCCTTCTAGTCCTTCGCCAACGATGCTACCGCTACGCAAAGAAGGGCCAACGGCACGGTTATGCTCGTGCTTTGCACACTGTGCCCCCTATCATTCAGCGTCGCATAAACAGAGACCCCGTCTTCCGCCCTTCCTATATGCCAGTGCGCTGTGGGCAAGCGTTGATGAATCAATTCCAAACAGGCATCGACAGAACTCGAATAATCCCGATGCGGGACTTTCAGCTTTCTGACGATGGCCTCATCCAGGCTCTTTGAGGGACCAGTGGAAGTCTCGAGAAGGGACACGAGGGAAGGTTTGCTCATAACTCCAGTTTATATATCCAATTTCAGATGGTCCAGCCAACAGAATTTAAATCCGTAAACTATACAATTTAAGTAAAATTTTAAGTAATTTTAAGTAAATAGATTTTCCTATTATTTATCTTTAGTTATTCTATAGTTAATTTTTATGAACATCCCCAGTTCATCACTATAAATTAACCCCGCACATTAATGGAGGCCCTTATGGGCAATGTAAATCGTTTCCCCCTGCACGGGGCTGCAATCCTTGCTGTGATGCTGCTATTGCCGGGTTGCATCCCGTGGTCAATAAGCCTTGCTATGTCAGCAATAAGCTACGCAACAACGGGCAAGTCCGTCAGCGATCATGTCATATCGGAATTAGTGCAAAAAGATTGTAACGTCGGCCGCGCCATTCTCGATCAAAGTGATGTTTGCCAGGAACCCGATGATCTGGCCATTATCGCCGTAGAAATAGACGATAGTCTAGGCATTGGGTTAACTCCGGCTGCCGGAAAAGCAAATTAATTTGAACCAGCGACGAAGACGTTTCGGCAACGGGTTTCACCAATAAGCAACGCCATCACAATGGCAACAAATCCGCAGGCAATAAGGCTAAGAAACCCCGTCTCGTACGTTTGCACGGAATAGACCCTGGCCCCGCCTGCCATGCTCCCGCCCCAGTTAACATCCAACAACCAGCCTATGAACGGCTGGAAGAACGCGCCCGACGCCATGACCATCATATTGACGAACCCAAGCGTCACCCCACCCTGTTCAGGTTTGTTGTGCTCACGGCTAATAGCGAAACAGAGAACCATCCCACCATTGAAAAATCCGTGCAGGAAAAGCAGGGTTCGGGCAACGCCCAGGGGCAGATCCGGGGTATAAATCAAAATCGAAAACAACATCAAAACAATCACTGAACTGACCAGCATCGGCAACCTGCGCAATTCAATATGGTCCGACACCCAACCGGCCAGGGGCGCACCGGCCCCCCACCCGATTAACATCAATGACGTCGAAGCGGCCGCTTCCGTCCGTTCCAGACCATAGGCCTGCATCAGGTAAGGTACCCCCCACAGACCGGCAAAGGCCAGAACTGAAGCCGTCATGGTGCCGCCATAAACGGCGGCATACCAGCTTTGACGGTTCCTGAGGACCGCCTTCAGGCCGTGCAGCATACCGAGCGATTCGCTCTGTATATCGACGTTTGAATGATCATCACCCCGGTCGCGCACGATAGACCAGATCAACAATGCCAGGACGAAAGCGGCAAGGGCGGCAACGCTGAGCGTCTCGCGCCAACCAAAAGCCGATACGGCAGCAGCCAGCGGGGCTTGACCGGCCACGGCCCCAACCATCCCCAACATCAGGGTCATTCCCGATACCATGGCGAAGCGTTTGGGCGGCAACCACTGAGACGTCAATTTCAAGGTGCCGACCCAGGTAAACCCCGCCCCCGCCCCAATCAACAACCGGCCAACGTAAGCCATGGTCAGGCTATCGGCCTTGGCGAACAACAAGCTCCCCGCCCCGCACAAAACGGCGGCGGCAACCAACATCCGCCTGGCCCCCCAACGGTCAATCATGATCCCGATGGGTAGCTGCAGGGAAGCATAGGCATAAAAGTAAAAGGCGGAAAGATTACCCAACGCCGCCGCGCTAACGCTGAATTCGGCCATCAAATCGCCGACCATGACGCTCGGCGCGACGCGTTGGAAAAATCCGTAACAATAAAAGCTCGCCGCAAGTCCCCAAACCAGCCAGGGATAATAGCCTGCCTTGTCGTTTGACGCGGCGGCGCTCATGCCTGGCCTCCATGCACAGAGCCCCGACGGGCGATGACGATGCCGCCAATAACAATACATGCGCCTGCGATCTGCCAGCTGCCGGGTATTTCAGCGAGAATGATCCAGGCCAGAAAAACCGCCGCCACCCCTTCGAGCAACATGGCGACTGAGGTAAAAGACGCTGGCAAATGGGCCAGGGCATAGGCAATCGCGCCCTGACCACCGACATGTGTCAACAGCGCCAGCGACAACAGCACCAGCCAGCCATTCACTGTCATCGCGATCAATCCTTCGCCTGAAATCAGTGTCGCAGGCAATAAAATCACCGCCGTTACGACGGTGCTCAGCAACATGATGGCGGCGGTCGAAAAATGCGCCCTCAGTCGACCGACTGTCAGCATGTACGCACCGAAGAACATCCCCGTCACCAACCCCAGAAAATCACCAAACAACCGCTCATGGCTCAATTGCAGGCTGTCGCCCATCAGCACAGCGGCCCCGAAAATGGCGATCATGAGACCAAAAAGAAATAATTTTGAAAAGCGCTCCTTGAACAGGAAATAGGAGCCCAGCGTCACCCAGATTGGCGCCATCGTCGCCAACAAGGTCGCATTGGCAACCGTGGTGAACTGCAACGACCAGTGCCAGAAGGCCAAGTCCCCTGCGAAGAAAAACCCGGCCAACGCCATCATCGCGTAATCCTTATTTGTCGCCGGGCGCGGTTTCGTCGTTGCGCGGCCCCTTTCAAGGGTGCTCCACAGCCACAGCACCGGAAGAGCGAGAAAAACCCGGTGGAAGGCGCTCGCCGTCGGCCCCAACTCACTGAGACGCACCAGGATAGGCGACATGCCAAGCGTCACCGCGCCGACAATCAGGGCGCTCAGGGCCAGTCCCTGAGAACCCGCACCCTTCCCCAACAATCCACCATCAGCGGCTTGTTTAATTTCCCCATTATCAATCATACATGGCTCTTAAAGGCTATTTTCCGCTGCCGCCAGTAAAATCCTGTAATGCGGAAAGGGAAGACAAAATCAGCCCTCGCTTTACTGGCAAATTGCGTTATACAAAGATCATGAATAGTGATCTTTCAAACCCTGCCACAAACACCCTGATCGGTGAGAACGACCCCCCTGCATACGAGGTTCTCAACCCCGAGGGCAAGGCCACCATGTTGCTGATCTGCGATCATGCCTCGCGCGCCATGCCCCATGCCATGAATAACCTGGGTCTCGATCAGCAAGCCTTAGAGAAGCATATCGCCTGGGACATCGGCGCCGCCGCAGTGACCCGCATATTATCAGAAAAACTGGACGCGGCGGCGGTCCTGGCTGGATATTCCCGCTTGCTGATAGATGTAAACCGGCAACCCGGCGATCCGGACTCAATCCCCCAAATCAGCGACGGGACACCTGTTCCCGGAAACACAAATTTGAGCGAGAGCCAAGAGCTGGAAAGAGTCGAGAGCTTTTTCTGGCCCTATCATCACGCACTGGCCAATACCTTGGCGCACCTGTGGCGGCGCGGACCGGCCCCGGCGTTGTTTTCCATTCACAGTTTCACCCCATCCTTAGGCGGCACAGATCGCTATTGGGATATTGGCGTGTTATGGAACCGTGACCCGCGCCTGGCCATTCCCTTACTTGAGAAACTGAAGGAAGCCGACGGCGGACGCTATCACGTCGGCGACAACGAACCCTATTCCGGGCGGGATATTGCCTATACCATAGATTTTCACGCCAGTGCGGCAGGGCTTCCCAGCTGCGCCGTAGAAATTCGTCAGGACCTGATCGAAACCCCGGAGGGCATCCGGCATTGGGCCGAGGTGTTAAAGGTGGCTTTCAAGGAAATCCTGACCCAGGCCACCCTGCATGAGGTGGAACACTTTTAGGGGAAGGAATTCATGGCAGTCAAAGAACCCGCCTTCACAATTGGCATCGAAGAAGAATACCTGCTGGTTGATCCCCTAACGCGAGACCTGGCCGATAATCCACCGGAACAATTGCTGGCGGAATGCGAACAACGTCTTGGCGATCTGATCAAACCGGAATTCCTGAAATCCCAGATCGAGGTCGCTACCGGTGTTTGCAAATCCATAGCCGAGGGACGTAAGGAGCTTACCCACCTACGCAAAACCGTCGCCGAAGTCGCCGCCAAACATGGCCTTGCGCCCATCGCTGCCTCGACGCACCCTTTTTCAAAGTGGCAGGCGCAACATCATACGGACAAGGAACGCTATCATGTACTGGCCCAGGACATGCAAGCCGTTGCCAGACGCCTGCTAATTTGTGGCATGCATGTGCATGTCGGCCTCGACGATGACGAAATGCGCATCGATTTGATGAATCAGGCCAGTTATTTCCTGCCGCACATCCTGGCGCTTAGCACCTCATCGCCATTCTGGCAGGGTGCCGATACGGGCCTGAAATCCTACCGCCTGAGCGTGTTCGATGAATTGCCCCGCACCGGGCTTCCCGAACGCTTCGATTCCTTCGCCGAATATCGCCGTCACGTCGAGGTTCTGATCAAGGCGGAAACGATCAAGGACGCCTCGATGTTATGGTGGGATATCCGCCCTAGCAGCACCTATCCGACACTGGAAATGCGCATCCCCGACGTCTGCACGCGCCTGGAAGACACCTGTTCCATCGCCGCGCTTTACCAGTGCATTATTCGCATGCTTTACCGGCTGCGCCGCGATAACCAGCGCTGGCGCATCTACGCAAATATGCTGATCAACGAAAACCGCTGGCGGGCGCAACGCTACGGGCTTGATGACGGGTTGCTGGATTTCGGCAAGGGTATCATGGTGCCAAGCGCCGACTTGGTCGATGAGTTAATCAGCCTGGTCAGCGAGGATGCAAAGGCCCTGAATTGCGAGCCGGAGATCGAACACTTACGCGATATTGTTGCACACGGCACCAGCGCCCATCGTCAACTGGCCGTTTATTATCAATCCATTAAGGATGGCCACAGCACGCAAGAAGCCTTATGCGCCGTCGTCGACATGTTGGTTGCGGAAACCATCAAGGAGTTATGAGCCAACTGCCGTCAGTTTTTCGACCATCACCGACAAAGAAAGCTGAAGCTCACGACCGATCTCGCCGCCATCCCCGGAAATCTTGTCCCGCAAAACGGCGCGCATGGCGTCGATATGCGCCTTGACGATTTCCACGGCGTTGTCGTCCTGGCGGCCATTTGGCCCCGTCGCTTCGTAGAGCATTTTCCCGAAAATCGAAATCAGGGGATATCCGAAGGTACCCCCCTGGCCCCGCAGTTCATGGGCCAGCAGATTGATTTCCTCGAAACTCTCCTGACGGACGTCGGTTTCACCAAGTGCCCTGTCGCAAAGGTAGGAAAGCTTTTTCAGATAATCATGGGCCCAGACCGTAAAATCGAGGGCGGCGCGTTGCAATTGCTCCTCCGCCTCCTCCAGAAAATCCATGGGCAATTCGCAAAGCCCCTCCGCGCCGATACCCCCAACCTTATCCTTCAGGTAATTAGGCAGGCGGAAATACCACACATCTGTCGGTGACTTCGGCTTGACCACCTTTTCTGGCGAATAGACGATGGCCACGTCCCTGTCTTGCTTCAACCGCCTTTCCTTTGCCACCCCCGCCCCGCCCAAGCGCCTGCGGTCCGGCCCAAGGTAGCTTTGCGTGGTAACGAACTGGCGAGGATAATTTATGACCTCAAGGATACGCCTGGAAACGCTGTGCGCGGAAAACGGTTTACCAAGGAATTCCGTCACCCCCAGATCGCGTGCGGCATGAACATATTCGTTATCGGCTGCGCCCGAAAGCATGATGAAGGGCATAAAGCGATTGGGTGATTCCTTGGAAGATCGTACCCAGCGTAAAAACAACAACCCGTTGATCGGTGACATCACCAGGTCAGAAAGCACCAGATCAATGCTGGGGCCTTTGGAAAACCCATCCACTTCGTTCAAAGACTTGAAGTATTCAATCGCCTCGGCGCCATTTTGGGTAACTGTGATGTTTGTGAAACTGATTTGACGCAGCAGGTTTTCTAGAACCCGGCGGATATAGTGGTTGTCTTCGACGATGAGCAGATTACAGCGTTCAAAGTTTACGGTCGTCACCTCGATTCCCCAACTTTAATGATCCCTGACACACTCTAACAACAAATGATCACCTGACAAAACACATACCCCCTTGCACTTATCACCCCGGCGCGATTATCTTGCCCGCGAACAATATAAGACAGACTTAATAGTACAAAACCAGGAGACGAAGAATGACTGAAGTGGGTGGGATTGCCGGCGAGGCATTAAAGCAATTTATTGAGAGAATCGAGCGGCTCGAAGAAGAGAAGAGTGCTTTAGCCGAGGATATAAAAGAGGTCTATTCAAGCGCAAAATCCCAAGGCTTCGATGCCCGAATTCTTCGACAAGTGATTCGTCTGAGAAAGATGGATGAAGCAGACCGTACTGAACAAGAAGAAATTCTTCACCTCTATAAACTTGCCATTGGTATGGAGTAAAAAACCATCGCGCCAAAGATATTCAGACCGTTTCTTTTTTTATTCCCCGTCAGCGTCCTGAATACTCATGACGAAACAGAGCTTCTATTAGCCTCCGCGATAAATGGCATGGAGGAGGCTCCTGATCTTGGCGACGTCATAGTTGCTCCATCACCTAGAACGGCAACGTTCCCGTAAGGTTTTTCCAAATACATCTATACCCAGCGGAACACAGCAATCCCGTAAGCGATGGAAATCGCCAGGCCGCCCCAAAGCGGGGTTCCCATCAGCGCAAGCCAGCCGAGGAAGATGAAGGCGCTGCCTAAAAGAGTGATGAACAAGCGATCGCCGCGTGTCGTCTCCAGGGTCAGAATGCCGCGCCTTGGCCCGCCACCGGGTTGCTTCCACTCCCAGAACCCCATAGCCGAGATGGCCAGGAAAATAAAAATGAAAAACGCCGCCGTCGGCCAGGTCCAGGCCATCCATGAAAGATCAAGCATAGTGCCCCTCCCTTACACGCGCCCAAGGGCGAAGCCCTTGGCGATGTGGTTGCGCACGAAATAGATAACGATGGCTCCCGGGATAATGGTCAACGCCCCGGCGGCGGCCAGCAAGCCCAACTCGTAACCCGAGGTGCTGGCGGTTCGCGTCATCACGGCGGCTATCGGTTTGGCGGCGACCGATGTCAGGGTTTTCGCCAGCAGCAGTTCGACCCACGAGAACATGAAACAGAAGAACGCCGTCACCCCGATGCCTGCGGCAATGGTCGGCATGAAAATTTTGACAAAAAACCGTGGGAAGGAATAGCCGTCAACATAGGCTGTCTCGTCCAGTTCTTTTGGCACCCCGGACATGAACCCTTCCAGAATCCATACCGCCAGCGGAATATTGAACAGGCCATGGGCCAAGGCAACCGCAATGGGCGTATCGAACAGGTTGGCGGCGGAATATAGCTGGAAGAACGGCAGTGCGAACACCGCCGGGGGGGCCATTCGATTGGTCAGCAGCCAGAAGAACAAATGTTTGTCGCCAAGGAACTTGTAGCGCGAAAACGCATAAGCCGCCGGCAGTGCCGCCGATACAGAAATCAGCGTGTTGATGACAACGTAATTCACCGAATTGAGATAACCAGTATACCAGGTCGAATCCGTGAAGATTGCGATGTAGTTCTCAAAGGTGAATTCCTGCGGCCACAAGGTGAACGAGCCAAGGATCTCGTTGGTCGTCTTGAACGACATGTTAAGCAGCCAATAAATCGGCAACATCAGGAACAGGATATAGATCGTCGGCACCAGCCATTTTGCATTCTTCATCACTGGTCCTCGTCTTTCATCATCAAGGTGTAGAAAACCCAGCACACCAGCAAGACGATCAGGAAATAGATCAGCGACATCGCCGCCGCCGGGCCCAAATCAAATTGCCCCAGGGCAATCTTCACCAGATCGATGGACAGGAACGTGGTGGTGTTTCCGGGGCCACCCCCGGTCAGCACGAAGGGCTCGGTATAGATCATGAAACTGTCCATAAAGCGCAGCAGGATGGCGATGGTCAGAACCCGCTTCATTTTTGGCAATTGAATATGGCGGAATACCGCCCAGCCACCGGCGCCGTCAATCTTGGCGGCCTGATAATAAGCGTCAGGGATAGAACGCAAACCGGCATAGGCAAGCAACACTACAAGCGATGTCCAGTGCCAGACATCCATCAGGATCGTCGTGAACCACGCGGCTGTCGGGTCCTGGGTGAAGTTATAGTCTATGCCGATGCCGTTGATCATGCGGCCCAGCAAGCCAATATCGGGCAAGGCAAAAATATTCCACATGGCACCGACGACGTTCCAGGGAATAAGCAACGGCAAGGCCATCAGGACCAAACATACCGAAACCCAAAAGCCCTTTTGCGGCATGGTAAGGGCAATGGCGACACCAAGGGGGATTTCGATCACCAGAATTATGCCGGTGAACGACAATTGGCGCAGCAAGGAGGCGTGAAAACGCTCGGAATGCAGCACATCTTCGAACCATTTAACGCCTTCCCAGAAGAACACGTTGTTGCCGAAGGTTTCCTGAACCGAATAATTGACCACCGTCATCAGCGGGATCAGCGCATTGAAGGCGACCAGGGCGACCACCGGCAGGACAAAGAACCAGGCTTTTTGATTGGTTGATTTCATCGCCATATCAGCTTGCCCCCGCCATCCAGCCATCGATATAGACCCTTGTGTGGGCCGGATCGAAACTGACATAGGCACCGTCGGCGGGAATTTCCTCGCCCTCCGGCACTAACAATTTGATGCTGTCATCACCGTGACGCACCTCGACAACACGGAAACGACCGAGGTCGATGGACTTGACGACATTGACCGGGATGCCATCCCCCGCGAAACGAACAAATTCCGGGCGCACGCCGATTTCGCTGCGTCCTTTCGCACCTGCGGGGGCGGCGTTCGCCGTTTGCAGCGCCCGACCGGCGAACATGGCCTTGCCACCATCCAGACTGCACGGCAACACATTCATACCGGGCGAGCCGATGAAATGGCCGACGAAGGTGTGCTGCGGACGCTCAAATAATTCGACCGGGGTGCCAATTTGAACAACGGTCCCGTCGTGCATAACGACGACCTGATCGGCAAAAGTCAGCGCCTCGGTCTGATCATGGGTGACGTAGATCATGGTCGCACCGATCCGCTGGTGCAACTCCTTCAACTTCGAGCGCAACAACCATTTCAGGTGTGGGTCGATCACCGTCAGCGGTTCATCAAACATGATGACGTTGACGTCTTCACGGACCAGTCCCCGGCCCAGCGATATTTTCTGCTTGCCGTCCGCCGTCAGGCCGGATGCTCTTTTGTCCAGAGTGTCGGACAGATCAAGCATGGCACCGATCTCGCGCACCCGCTTATCGACCACGGCCTCGTCAATGCCGCGGTTGCGCAACGGAAAGGCCAGATTGTCGTAAACGCTCATGGTGTCATAGACGACGGGAAACTGGAAAACCTGGGCGATGTTGCGGGCGTCTGGCGGTTGATGGGTGACATTGCGCTCGTCGAACCAGACCTCGCCTTCGGTCGGTGCAAGCAGGCCGGATATAATATTAAGCAGCGTTGTCTTGCCGCAGCCCGATGGCCCAAGCAGGGCATAAGCGCCGCCATTGTCCCACTGCACACTCATTTCCTTCAACGCCCAGTCCATATCATCCGCTGGTGAGGCCGCGTAACTGTGGCGAATATCCTTGAGGGTAATCATCGACATGGTTTGTATTCCCTCATGCCGCTATCCGATTGTCATTGGAATCAAAGAACAGGCAACGATCTACGTCGATATGAAATTCGGCCTGTGCGCCGACCTTGTTGGCATGAACACCGTGGGATTGCGATATCCAGGTCTGGCCATTCAGGACGAAGTGAGCAACGCTTTCCGAACCGCTCAACTCGGTCACCAGAACCGGCCCCGCGATCATGACGCTGGCACCGCTGGGAGCGTTTGGTGTGATGTGATGGGCGCGAACGGCAATTTTGTATACGCCATCCGCTATCTGCTCCTGCGATGGCGTGGCGACCCAGGAGACCTGATCGTTCAAATAAATCCGTCCGTCTTTCTTGGTCACCGGCGCAGAATTGATCGGGGGGTCGGAAAAAACCCCGGCCGCGCGCAGGCTCGCCGGTTGCCGGTAAACCGCAGGTGTCTCACCGAATTGGGTGATGTGGCCATTGTGCAGGGCCGCTGTATGTCCACCCAAAGACAAGGCCTCTGCCGGTTCACTGGTAGCATAAACCACCATGCAACCACGATCGGCGAACAACTTTGGCAGATCGTCGCGCAACTCTTCGCGCAATTTGTAATCCAGATTTGCCAGTGGTTCATCCAGCAAGACCAAATCGGAATCCTTGACCAGGGCGCGGGCGAGGGCCGTGCGCTGCTGCTGGCCGCCGGACAATTCACTGGGATTGCGCCCCAGCATGGGGGTCAATTTCAGCATTTCAGCGACACGCTCGACGCGCTCATCAATAGCGGCCTTTGACATCCTGACGACACGTAAAGGAGAGGCGATATTATCGAAGACAGAAAAATTCGGATAATTAATGAACTGCTGATGGACCATGGAGACATTGCGTTTCTGCACGGGAACGCCGGTGACATTCTTGCCTTGAAACCAGATTTCACCGGAAGTCGGTCGTTCGAGCCCGGCCATCAATTGAATGAGTGAAGTTTTTCCCGACAGAGTCGTGCCGAGCAGGATGTTAAAACCCTCGTCTTTGAATTCCACGGAAGTATCGTAAATATGGGTTTGAGAACCGACCCGTTTCACGACATTTTTCAGGACAAGGCTCATCTACACGTCAACTTCATGCAAGCGGAAAAAAATATTGATTTAAGGATACACCAATCGATACCGGAGAGCGAATATGCTCTCCGGTATCTTTTTGGAGTCTCTCAAAAACTGGCTGTTATTTAGCCCAGCGTTTGATCAGTTCTTCATAGGCGATGGTTTCGCCTTTAGGCTTCTCATTTGCCAGCTTCGCTTTTGGCGAACCGGGCTTGTTGAGCCAGACCGAAGGATCTGATTCTTTGTTCAGACGCGGGCCACAACCGCCGTATGTATTGGCCTTTTCATCGGCAGCCTGCATACGAGACATCACAAGGTCCATCTCGGCGGCAAGCCTGTCCATAGCCTGTTGCGGTGTGAAGGCGCCAGAGTTGACGTCACCAATCTGCTGCCACCAAATCTGCGCCAGCTTCGGATAATCGGGAACGTTAATACCGGTCGGTGACCACAGAACGCGATCGGGTGAGCGGTAAAATTCAACCAGACCACCCAGGTTGGGGGCACGGTCAGTGAACGACTGATGATTAATCGTCGAGTCCCGAATGAAGGTCAGGCCAACTTGGCTTTTCTTCACATCTACGGTTTTGGAAACGACGAACTGGGCATAAAGCCAGGCCGCTTTGCGACGATCAACCGGGGTAGACTTGAACAGCGTCCACGAACCGGCATCCTGATAACCCAGCTTTTGGCCGGTTTTCCAGTACGGACCGTGGGGAGAAGGCGCCATCCGCCACAGCGGTTTGCCAGCATCATCAACGGTATTATTGCCTTCGCTTTTCGGGGCCACCATGGACGCGGTAAAGGCGGTGTACCAGAAAATCTGCTGCGCGACGTTACCCGTGGAAAGAGCAGGCAACGACTGATAGAAGTCATAACTCGCCGCACCCGGAGGGGCATACTTACGCAGCCATTCATCCCATTTGCGAATGGCATAAACTGCCGCCGGACTATTAGCCGCACCACCACGGGACACCGAAGCGCCGACCGGATTGCACGAACCTTTTTCCATACGGATACCCCATTCATCGACGGGTACACCGTTCGGCTCGCCTTTGGATCCTTCACCGGCCATGGAAAGCCAGGCGTCGGTCATACGCCAACCCAGATCGGGGGCGCGTTTACCGTAATCCATGTGGCCATAGATTTTTTTGCCGTCAATCTCCTTGACGTAAACCGAGAAGAATTCGGCAATATCTTCATAGGCCGACCAGTTGACCGGAACACCAAGGGCGTAGCCGTAACGGGCTTTGAACTTCTTTTGCAGGTCGGGACGATCGAACCAGTCCTTGCGGAACCAATAAAGGTTAGCGAACTGCTGATCGGGCAACTGGTAAAGCTTTCCGTCGGGACCGGTTGTGAACGATGTGCCGATAAAATCAGGAATATCAAGCATCGGATCGGTTACATCCTTGCCCTCGCCCGCCATCCAGTCGGTCAGATTGACCGCAAGTTGCAGGCGTGAGTGCGTACCGATCAGATCGGAGTCGTTGATGTAAGCATCGTACAGATTGCGATTGGTCTGCATTTGCGTTTGCACGGCCTGAACAACTTCGCCTTCACCAAGGATCTGGTGATTGACCTTGATGCCGGTAATTTCCTCAAATGCCTTGGTCAGGGTTTTGGATTCGTAAGTATGCGTCGGAATACTTTCCGAAAGCACATTGATTTCCATTCCCTTGTAAGGTTGAGCGGCTTTGATAAACCACTCCATTTCCTTCATTTGATCGGATTTTGATAATGACGATGGCTGAAATTCGCTATCGATCCATTTCTTTGCTTCCGCCGAGCCCGCATGAGCGGTACCAGCGGACATAACAAGCGCCGCACCTGTCACTGCGGCGAGTAATCTCGCTTTCATATTTTAAGTCCTCCCTCATTGTATCAAAATTAATTGAATCCCACTGGAACTATCATCCGAAAGAAAACGAACGTCAACCGAAAATACCACCTGATGGTTTGCCTTTAAGTTTTCACGACAATGGTGTATTTCCTTACAATTGAACAAATAGGCAGATGCCCTGTATTTGATATGAAACCAGTAACCCCACGCCAGCATGATATCGTGGAGCGCGCCCGCCTACAGGGGCGGGTTATCGTTGATGAGCTTGCCGGCCATTTTGATGTCACCCCACAGACGATCCGCAAGGATCTCAACGAACTGTGCGACAGGGGAATCCTGCAACGGATTCACGGCGGCGGCGTGCATATATCCGGGGTCACAAATTTTGCCTACGAATCCCGACGCACCCTGGCCGCCGTCGAAAAGCAACGCATCGGCGCCAAGGCAGCATCGCTCATTCCCGACAACAGTTCCCTGCTCATCAATATCGGTACAACAACGGAACAAGTCGCCCAGGCCCTGCGTGGAAAGCGTGGCTTACTGGTCATTACCAACAACATTAATGTAGTCAACATCCTGCGCGGTGCTCCGGATATGGAAGTCATCGTCGCCGGCGGCGTTGTGCGACCGACAGACGGCGGCGTTGTCGGCGAGGTGACGGTCGATTTTATCCGCCAGTTCAAGATGGACTACGCGATCATTGGTGTGTCGGCCATCGACGAGGATGGCTCGCTTCTTGACTATGATTATCGCGAGGTCAAAGTCGCCCAGGCGATCATCGAAAACGCCCGCCACACCATCCTTGTCGCCGACAGCACAAAGTACGAACGGTCCGCCCCGGTGCGCATCGGCCACATATCGCAGCTTTCTAATTTCGTCACCGACCGCTCCCCGCCGCAGGGCCTTGCCGCCATTTGCACTGAAAATGGCGTCCACATCACGATTGCAGACGAACAATAGAACATTCTGACGAGATTCACATATTTTCGTTGTGAGTTCGTTTTTCTTCAAATATGGTTCGTTTAATTAAATTTACCAACACTCGTTTTGGAGTGCCGGGAGGGAAAGTGAGCGAGACCGTTTACGATATCGCCATCATCGGCGGCGGCGTCAACGGCTGCGGTGTTGCACGAGATGCCGCCGGGCGAGGGCTGAGCGTTTATCTTGCCGAGAAAGATGATTTGGCTAGCGGAACGTCGTCGGCATCAACAAAGCTGATCCACGGCGGTTTGCGCTATCTGGAACATTATGAATTCAGACTGGTTCGCGAATCCTTACGTGAACGAGAAGTTCTTTGGGCCATGGCACCGCATATCATTGCACCGCTGCGTTTCGTTTTTCCGCACATGAAAGGTCTGCGACCGGCCTGGCTGATCAGATTGGGACTTTTTCTTTACGACCATCTGGGCGGGCGGGAGCGATTGCCTGGCTCCCACTCCGTCGATTTAAAAACCGATCCAGTGGGCCAGCCTTTACGAGTTGAATTCACCCAGGGGTTCGAATATTCTGATTGTTCGGTCGATGACGCCCGGTTGGTTCTTTTGAACGCCTTGGACGCCGCCCGGCGCGGCGCACACATTCACACGCGATGCGAAGTGACCGCCGCTTCACGCGAAGGCGCACTTTGGGACCTAGAAGTTAAAGATCACCAATCTGGAAAAATTAATCGTATCCGCGCCCGCGCCCTGGTCAATGCCACCGGCCCCTGGATCGGTGACGTTGTCGCGACCCGCATCACCGTGCCAAGTCAGGCCCGCATTCGCATGGTCAAGGGCAGTCACATTGTCGTTCCACGCATGTTCGACCACGACAAGGCCTATATTTTCCAAAATCCCGACCAGCGGATTATTTTTGCCATCCCCTATCAGCATGACTTCACCCTGATCGGCACCACGGATATTGACTATTCCGGTAACCCTGAGGACGTCGCCGCAGAAAGCGATGAAATCGCTTACCTTTGCCAGGCCGTCAGTAAATATTTTTCCAAGGCCGTCCTGCCTGCCGATGTGGCGTGGTCCTATTCCGGGGTCCGCCCGCTCTATGATGATGGCAAGTCGGCGGCACAGGAAGCGACCCGTGATTATGTCCTGGAACGCGACGGCAGCCCCGGTGATGCCGTCGTCCTGAATGTGTTCGGTGGGAAAATCACCACCTACCGCAAGCTCGCCGAAGAGGTGCTCGGCAAACTGAAGCCCTGGTTCCCAACCATGGCAAAAGCCTGGACGGGTGGCGCGGTATTGCCCGGCGGCGATTTCCCTGTCGATGGAAGGGCCGCACTGGCGGCGGAATTGACACTGCAATACCCCGGAATTCCCGCCGCCTTGCTCAACCGCTATGTCCGCACCTATGGCACTCTCAGCGCCATAATACTCGGGCAGAGTTCAACCGTGGCCGATCTTGGCTATCATTTCGGGGCCGGGCTATACCAGTGCGAGGTCGACTACCTGGTTCACAATGAATGGGCAGTAAGCGCCGAAGATATCATCTGGCGGCGCACCAAGCTTGGCCTTACAATGAGCCTCAAGGAAATTGCCGATCTTTCATCATGGTTGAAAGATATCTCTGCTGAGAAAAACCCTTTGTAGGATAATGCAAGTAGCCTCAAGAGAAAGAGACACCACGTCATCGTGGACTATCGTGTTCGATGGCGGGATGTCTGCGTCGCATTGGACCATGCAGTTCTTCGCCGATATCCTGGGCGCGCCGGTTGATCGTTCCCAGGTACTCGAAACGACGGCGTTGGGGGCCGCCTACCTTGCCGGAATGCAACGTGACGTGACCCATATTCTCTTCAATTTAGAGGGCGGGTCTATCACCTAGAGCAGGAGGAAACCCTCGTCCTCTACAAGCGCGCACTTGATATCGACTAAGTGCGGCTGACACCAAACGCATTGTCGATGAAATCGATGAGCAGCGCGATACTTTCCTCGATTCCCAGGTTCCCTGTATTGATTTCAAGATCAGGATTTTCGGGCTCTTCGTAGGGAGCCGAAACGCCGGTAAAATCGGCAATTTCACCCAGGTGGGCTTTCTTATAAAGACCCTTTGGATCGCGCGCCTCGCAGGCCGCCAGATCAGCCGACAGATAGACCTCGTGGAAACCCTCGAGGGTAGCGCTTCGGGCTAGCTTGCGGTCATCACGGTAAGGCGAGATAAACGCTGAAATGACGATGTTTCCGGCCTCGGCGAACAACGCCGCGACCTCGCCGATACGACGAATGTTTTCAGCCCGGTCATGGGGCGAAAACCCCAGGTCACTGTTCAAGCCATGGCGCACATTATCGCCGTCAAGCACATAGACCTGATAACCCTTGGCGAACAGTCTTTGTTCCAGTTCGAATGCAAGCGTCGTCTTGCCCGAACCCGAAAGCCCGGTAAACCACAACACTCCGCCCTTATGGCCATTAACGGCCCGGCGCTCGGTGGCGGTGACCCGATGTGCGACGGCGGTGATATTTTGCGACTTAATGGTCATGGATTAGGTCCCGGCAACTGGTTTCTGACACGTTCTTTTATGGCATTTTATGATTAACAACAATCCGCCTTCATGCAAACTGATTCATGCTGACCCACCAGGACCGACAACGCCGACGAGAGCGGCATCACCGCCAGGCTGGCGGCGCAGGTAATCCCAAACTTTTTAGGGTTCATTTTTCATGAGCGTGGCAAGGGATCGTATCCACTTTAATATGAGCAACAGCTCTCAAATACACCTTTTACTTTGTCAACCTCATCCTTAAGTGAGACTATATCAAGGCATGGTCCATGGGGGTACACCTTGCCAATTGCTGAACAAAGGCCAAATAAGTGAAGAACATTTTCAGGACTGCTCGATACAGCAAGTTCCCGACTTATGCTGGTTTAGGGGGCGGTTCCTTATTTGGTTTGATATCCTTTGTCGGACAATCTCTAAACCACGGGATGGATCATGTTCGCCTCCAAGGTGTTGTCATGCCTATGCTCATGGGCGCCGTCAGCGGATTGGTTATCGCCTACCTTATAGTCCGAAACCGAGAGTTGCTGACCAATCAGTTGGAACTGTCACGTCGTATTTCCCTGGATTTAGCCGACACGGTTGACTTAAAAACGCGAGAATTGAAAACCGAAATAGAAGAGCGCAAACGGATAGAGAGCGCCTTGCGCGAGCGTGAAACACTGTTATCGCACCACATAAACAACACACCACTGGCGGCGATAGTTTGGAACACAAATTTTTGTGTCCAGAAATGGAACCCTGCCGCAGAACGGATTTTTGGATACCCCCAGGAAGAGGCTATCGGCAAACACGCAGCGGACCTGATCATTCCATCGGACATCAAAAGAAATATCGTAGAAGACATCTTTCAGAAATTGCTCCGGGCGCAAGGGGGCGAACGCTCAACGAATGACAACGTAACAGCTTCCGGTCAGCGGATTACATGTGAGTGGTATAACACTCCTTTACGCAATATGGCTGGAGAGATCGTCGGCATTGCCTCGTTGGCCCAAGACATCACCGAACAGACGACATTTTCCACAAGCTTGGCCGAAAGTGAAGACCGCTTTCGCAAGACGTTTCAGCTGAGCCCCGACGCCGTCGCCATCACTCGCGCACGAGACGGTCTCTACGTCGACATAAATGATAGCTTCACGACCTTAACCGGCTACCGCCGGGAAGATGCCCTCGGTAAATCCGCTTTGGACATTGGCATTTGGGCGGACGCCAGGGACCGAGAGAACCTGGCAAAATCAATACAAGAACATGGTCACGTCTCCAATCTTGAGGCCACTTTCATCTGTCGCGATGGCCATCCGGTCATAGGGCTGATGTCAGCCAGCCTTTTTCTTCTCAATGAAGAACTTCACATCCTGTCCATCACCAAGGATGTCTCCAAGATTAAAGGGGTGGAAAAATCTTTACGGGAAAGCGAAGATCGGTTTCGGGAGTTTGCATCAATGGCCGCCGACTGGCTGTGGGAAACCGATGTTGATCATCGTATTAGCTGGCTCTCTGATGAGAATATTCATGAAAAATGGAAAGGAGTTGGAAAAACCAGATGGGAACTCGCTGGTGCATCAGTGGTGTCCGAAAAGTGGGCTCAACATAAAGACATTCTCGACTCCCACCAACCTTTCACGGGTTTTGAATACGAAATAAAAAATGAACGGACTCTCTCCAATTGGGTAAGCATCACCGGAAAAGCGATTCTTAGTGAAGATGGGAAATTCACCGGTTACCGTGGTGTTGCCAGAGACATCACCATGCGCGTAAGGGCCGAATCAACGGCGAGGCTTCTTAAGGATTCCGTCGAGACCATCTCCGAGGGCTTTGCCATTTATGACGCAAATGACCATCTTGTTATTTGCAACTCTAAATATCTTGATATTTATCAACTTTCTTCTGAATCCATCACTCCGGGGACCCCTTTCGAGGATATTCTGCGATTGGGCATCGAAAACGGACAATACCCATCCGCTTTAGGTCGAGAAAACGAATGGGTCGAGGAGCGGATTTATCATCACAGAAACCCCAGCGGTCCCATCGAACAATCTCTTCCCAATGGACATTGGCTGAGAATTTCGGAGCACAAAATGCCTGACGGTTACATTGCCGGAATCCGCACCGATATTACCGAACTAAAAAACTCGGAAAGGGTTATGAAAACCGCCAAGGAAGAAGCCGAGAAAGCCAATTTGGCCAAATCCGAGTTCCTGTCATCTATGAGCCATGAGTTGCGTACGCCGATGAACGCTATTTTGGGTTTCGCGCAGCTGCTGCAACACAACCCCAAGGAACCCCTGAGCGAGACCCAGAACTCCTCCGTCGATCTCATCCTCAGGGGTGGCAATCACCTGCTGGAACTGATCGAGCAAGTGCTGGAACTGAGCAAGATCGAGGCAGGGCACCTGTCCCTTAACGTCGATCTCACTCTCGCTCGGGACGTCATTGATGAAAGCCTGCTCCTGATCCAGGTACGGGCCGAAAGGGACGGCATCAAGATCATTGACCAGACAGGCAGGGGCGACCTTCCCGTGTTGTGGACCGATAGCACCCGGTTGATCCAAGTTTTGCTCAACGTGCTGTCTAACGCCGTCAAGTACAACCGCAAGAACGGCACAGTAACGCTAACGTGTCAGAAACGACCCGACCGCTTGTTACGAATCAGCGTGACGGACACCGGCTTGGGCATCCCAACCGAGAAACAGGGCGATCTGTTCAAGCCCTTCGAGCGGTTGGGCTTGGAAGCGGGGACGATTGAAGGCACCGGCATCGGCCTGATCATCACCAAACAGATTATCGAACTGTTGGGCGGGTCTATCGGTTTCAAGAGTAAAGTGGGCAAGGGCAGTACCTTCTGGATCGATGTTCCAATGAGCGAGAAGCAGGACGCCGGTATGGCCATTGAGAAAATGGCCACATCACCCGGCAAGAAGATCGAAGAACTGGACGAAACAAATTCCCAATATACGATTCTCTACGTCGAGGATAATCCAGATAATATGAAGTTGATGGAAATGATCATCGGTCGCATTGGAAACACCAGGCTGCTGACCGCGTATAACGCCGAACTGGGTCTTGACCTCGCCAAGAACGAACGCCCCGACCTGATCCTCATGGACATCAACCTTCCCGGCATGAATGGGATTGAAGCCCTACAACAATTACAAAAGACATCAGAAACGAAAGACATTCCCGTCATCGCCATTACCGCCGCCGCCAAACCCAAGGAGGCGGAGGACGGATTGAAGGCCGGGTTCAGAGACTACATCACCAAGCCGATCAAGGTGTCAGCCTTTATCCAGACAATTGAGAAAACTCTCGGTAGTATTAAGAAATCTGGCTGAGGGAAATGTCAAAATCCAGTCAAGATCGGACTCAGTCTCTCTCAATTTATAAAGTCCGTTAACCGCCTGAAAGCAGGTGCTTGCTCTGCTTCGTGACGCCGGTTCGCGCCTTACAACTTTGCCAAACTGGCGACAAAGCGGGCGTAGATTTCCGTTAGCGCCTTGTTCATGGCGATGACCGCATCGCCGACGGAAGCTGACTTTGCGCCGACCTCGACCCGGTAATTAGCCAGATGGATAATGTTCCCGGTTTGCTCGTCCTGAAGTCCCAGTTGCAGTTCAGCAATAGCGCTTGGTTTGGGGCCGACGATCTTTTCCAGGCGTTTTATTTTGGCCGTCAGGCGGTAGTCAGGGCGTGAGCGCATTTCCGGCGAGACAACCATTTCGGCGACCTTGCCGGCACGCAGAAAATCAATCAACTGGTCGCGCAACATCACCACTGGCGGCTCGGTCCAGAAATGGTAGTGATATTCCAAGAGCTGGTGTTCGCTACCGGCCTCGGAATAAACGATCGGTCGCCCGGCGGTTAGGCCATCGGCGAGGAAGCGTTCGACCTCGATAGTCCCTTTGAACAGGGTGTCACCCTTATTCTTGTCCGGTGCCTGAACCTGCAGGCGGTAATAGTGGTCCTTGGGGAGTTCAGGCTGAGCGCAGGCGACCAGACTAAAAACCGATAGCAGGGCCAGCCCCTTAAAGATTTTCATCATTTTACCTATGCCTTCTTATTTAGGTGTTGCTTCGTCACGCGGCGGTGTGCCGCCCAACAGCAAGCCCGGATTGAGCCTGATCTGACGGCTGAATTCATACATGTTGCGCGATGTCGCCTCCATGTTCTGGTTCAGCGCATCAATATGACGGGCAAGCGAACCGGCAACATAACGGGCATCGACGACGGACGCGTCGATCTTTGATTTATTGTCGGTAACGACGTTGTTCAAATCCTTGATCAGGCCGTCAAGATTGCCCGACAGGTTGGTGAAATTAGCCGCAGCCGTATCCATGTTTCCAATCAGGCTTTCAATCTGTTTGCGGTTTTTCTCCGTCAATAAGGTGCTCAGTTCTTTCGTGCTTTGATTGATGCCCGCAGTAATTTCTTGAATATCGTCAGCGATCCCGGGGACGCGCTTGCTTAAATCACCGGTCAACGACACCAGATCGGAAATCAGAACACTGCCATCGCCTGCCAGAATCCCGCCAAAATTGTCAGACGTTTTGGTGAACGAAGCCAACAGCGGGGTAAGGTTATTAAGCAGCGGACGGATATCTTTTTCAGCAAGCAAGCTTATCTGATCGGCGACGGATGAAACCACGGCAAAGACATTGGCTGCTTCCTGACCATTGACCTGTGATGAGGGTTTGAGAACCTTCTCACTTTTACCGGCATTCAGGCTCAAGGTGATCGCCGATAACAATCCCGGCGCCGCTATTTTGGCGATGCTGTCCTCAGGAATGCGCCAGCCTTTGGTAACGCTAAAATCGACGCGGAAGCTCATCGCCGCCCCTTGCGCAACTGGCGTCACTTCTTCCACCTGACCAATGGGAAAGCCTTCGTAGAGAACCTGGGTTCCAAACTTGACGCCGGTGACATTGCGATAAACGGCATAGTAGCTATCCGTCGCACCGGTCCGCCCGGTTAACATGGCGATTGAAAAAATCAGCCCGAACAGCATCGCTAATACGAAACTGCCGACGATCACGTAATTTAATTTGTTGTTTCTCATAACGTCGCGTCTCCCCCTATTTCTTCTTCCCCTGTGAGTCGACGCAGATACTCATCCGGGTCAATGGTTTCATCTTCGGGACGGCGATTGAGAAGGTTCTGAATGCGCTCGCTCTTACTGTTGCGCAGTTCTTCCACCGTACCAATGAAAAGAATGTGGCCGCGATCCAGAACCGTCACCCTGTCGGCAATTTTGAAGACGCTTTCCAGTTCGTGGGTGACAACGACGACGGTCATTTGCAAGGCATCGCGCAGTTTCAGGATCAGATCATCCAAGGCCGAGGCGACGACCGGGTCCAGGCCTGCCGAAGGCTCGTCGCAGAACAGCAGTTTAGGGTCCATGATAACGGCGCGAGCGAAGGCCGCACGCTTGATCATGCCGCCCGACAGCTCGGCGGGCATCAGGTCTTCAAACCCCGCCAGATCGACAACTTCCAGCTTCATGCGAGCCATAATTTCCATAGTCAGCATGTCCAACTTGGCATGCTCGTAGAGGGGCAGCATGATATTTTCGCCGACCGACATAGAACTGAACAATGCGCCGCCCTGGAAGGCGACGCCGATCTTCTTGCGAAGATCAAACATCTCCTGCTGGCTTGCCGTGCCGATATCCTGGCCTAACAGTCGAATGGTTCCTGAAGTCTGCTTTTCCAGCGCCATCAGATACCTGAGCAAGGTGCTTTTCCCCGAACCGCTGCCGCCCATGATAACCATGATTTCGCCCTCGGCGACATTCATGGAAACGCCGTCAAGAATCTTGCGTGGCCCGTAATGGGTAACCAGGTCTTCGACTTCGATGACAATGTTGGGTTCAGTATTCATCGGCTTACCTTGTGGCCATGAAGGCGAACAGCATATCGGTGATGATGATCGCCGATATGGCCTGCACGACGGCGCGGGTCGTCACCCTGCCGACACCTTCGGCTCCGCCGGTGACCGAAGCCCCGTTAATGACGCCAATCAGCGCGACCAGAATGGCGAACAAAACGCTTTTACCAACCCCGTGCAGGACATCGCCGACGGAAAGAATATCGATCACCTGATCCCAATAGGCGGCTAGTGAAATGCCCAGTTCCGCATTGATATAAAGTCCGGCGCACAGCATGCCGACGAGCATATTCATGATCGTAAGGGCCGGCACCATCACCAGCATTGCAAGTAGCGCCGGGACGACCAGAAAACGCACAGGGTTAATGCCCATCACTTTCAGGGCGTCAATTTCCTGGGAAATTTTCATTGTCCCCAACCTGGCGGCAAGGGCCGATCCGGACCGGCCAGCGACCAGGATACCCGTAATAAGGGGCGCGAATTCACGTACGACGGAAAAAGCGACACCGTAAGTGACCTGTGATTCAGCCCCGAATATACGCAGCATATATATGCTTTGCATGGCCATCATGGCACCGATGGTACCGGCCATCATGGCAATCAGCGGGATTGCATTGATGCCGACTTCCATCATCTGTGCGATCACTGCGGAGAAACGCACAGGTTGTTTCAGGCGCGGGCCGACAAACAACCAGTACAGGCTTTCGAGCAGCAAAAAACCGCCGTTGCCGATTTCCTCGACGCCGGCAATGCTTTGGCGACCAATATTCTCGGTGTAACCGAGTATTCCATCTTTGGCGTTTTTCAATGACATAACCTAGAGACTCGCAAGCCCTTCATCGATACTGCCGCAAATCGTAAACACCCTGTCCAGTCTGGCAAGTTCCAATACTCTGAGCGCCGCATCGCTGACCGACACCAGCAACAGGTTACCGCCTCCCTTGCGCGCCGTTTGCAAGGATTCAACCAGGGAGGCGATGCCCGAACTGTCGATGTAGTTGACCTGTGATAAATCAACCAGCACCGGCATTTTCCGGGCCACACATTCAAGCAGGATTTTTCGGGCATCGGGCGAGGATTGCAAATCCACATCACCTGAAAAACTGGCGATAACGGCACCATCGCGTTCCGTTATTTCATGTTCCATTTGGGTTACTCATTCATCATTCAATTCGTTTCACCATTCTTAGTATATTTCCATCCCCTTCGGGGGGGTTAAGAAACTCGACTTCATCCATAATTTCACCGATGAAATGGGTGCCAAGCCCACCCGGCTTAAGGTCGTCCAGTTCGCGGGGTTTGATCTTGGCAACATCGACCGGGTCGGCAAAGTCCTTTAGACTAAGGACAATGTTGCCGCCATCGCGGCCAATATCAAGAATGATCTTGCCGTCGGGCGATCCTTTATAGGCATGACGAATAACATTTTGACACGCTTCATCCACCGCGATGACAATATCGCGGGCGACACTTTCGCTGCAACCACACATTTTCGCGGTATCGAAAACGGCGCTGCGGACAAGTTTCAAACGATCGGGCTGAGACGGAAAAATAACATGGAAAATGTTTTCCTCGTCCTTCGAGGTTGCTTCCGCCGGCTGCCCATCACGGGCAACCTTATTAAGGCCATCGTCAATGGCCAGCAGGGTCAAATCATCGCGCAGGGCAACGTTTTCCCGGTTGATGCGTTCGATAACGCTTTGCAACCGATCCCGCACCGGACTCGACGCCATATCGACGAGAATTCTTTTCAAGCCCTCGGCCTCAAGCTCGCTGCCATCTTCCAGATAGCCTTCGGTAACCCCATCGGTAAAGATATACAGAGTTCTCCCATCCAGATTTAATTGCATTTCCGGAATGCCACCATCGCCCGTCAACACCGGGGAAATTCCCAGCGGCGGCGCTTCGGCCTGGATTGATTGAAAAGACCCGTCACCCGAATAATAAAGCGGCGGCTCATGCCCGGCGTTGGCTAATTTCACGATGCCCGTCTTCGGATCGTAAATGCCGCCGACCATTGTGACAAACATGCCGCGGGTCACGGTCTCGCAAATCTCGTCGTTTATCACGGACAACAGCCGACCCGGCTGGAGCATGGTTTTGCCGAGACAACGAAACAGACTCGCCGTCTTGGCCATCAGCAAGGCGGCGTTCATGCCCTTTCCCGAAACGTCCCCCAGGTTGAAGCAGATACGCCCATCATCAAGGGGGAAAAAATCATAGAAATCCCCTGATACGGTTCGCGCCGGGCAATTGATGCCATGAATGGGCGACTTGTCATCGCCCGCCTCAGGAAGCAAGCCGCGCTGGATTTCCGCCGCCAGTTCAAGTTCCCGGCGCACCCTTTCCTGCTCGACCAAGGCTTCGGCCATGCGGGCGTTCTTGGTCGCCAATGCCGCCGACGAGCTGAGCGAGCGCAACAAGTGTAAATCTTGTTCGTCAAACAAACCGTCACCGCTGCGTTTATTGACCAGTTCGATGGCACCGATACGTTCTTCCTTGACGCTCATGGGTGCGCAGAGAATGGAAAGGGTTGTGAACCCGGTCTGGGCATCCACGGAATTTTGAAAATTGGGATCGATGGACACGTCGCGGACGATTTCCCCAACATCGCGCTGAACGCACCGTCCGACGATGCCCTCGTCACTTTTCAAAGTCAAACCGGTAATTTCCGCTGCCCCGACACAAGCAGTACAGGTCAGTTTTTCGCCGCTTTCATCAAGCAGGAACAAGGCCCCCCCTTCGGCCCCGACATAATCGGTGATCCGCTTCAACCCCTGGTGTAAGGTTTCATGAATATCGAGGGAAGTGGCGAAATCTTGCCCCATGGAGGAGAGCAGTTCCAGATGGCCGGAAATTCTCTCTTCATAAACGCTGACCACACTGGTCTGGGCTATCGTTTTTTCCATGCCGATACTATGCATTAATTTTCAGGACGGGCAAACGTTTGAAAGAAATGACTTATTTAAGGTCGGTCACCGTTATTCTTTTATTCGCACTTTGACGTATGAACCCGGCGCGTCTTCCAGGGGCTTCAACTTTCCAGCCCCTGGTTTTCTCGGCGCAATATTCTTGGCCCCGGCATGTTTCTTCAACCACTTATCCCAGTCCGGCCACCACGATCCTTCCTCGCGCTTGGCCCCGTTAAGCCATGTATCAGGATTGACCGGTGTTTTTGCATTGGTCCAATAACAGTATTTTTCCTTTAGTGGAGGATTGACGACCCCGGCGATATGCCCCGATGCCGACAGCACAAAACGCTTTGGACCCGAATACAACCCCGTAGCCGCATAAGTCGATTGCCACGGCGCGATATGGTCATCCCGGGTCGATAGTATATAAGTCGGTGTCTTTATTTTGCTCAGGTCGATGGGCACCCCGACCAATGAAATAGCGCCGGGCTCGACCAACTTGTTTTGCAGATACATATTTCGCAGATAAAAACTGTGCATCATCACCGGCATACGCGTTGAATCCGAATTCCAGTAAAGCAGATCGAAGGGTAAAGGCCTGCGTCCCATCAGGTAGTTATTAACAATGAACGACCAGATCAGATCGTTGTCGCGCATCATATTGAAAACCGTCGACATGTGAGAGCCTTCAAGATAGCCCTTCTTGTTCATATGTTCTTCCATCTGGTTGATTTGCTCGTCATCTATAAAGACGCCCAATTCGCCGGGGTCCGAGAAATCCACCATGGTCGTCAGGAACGTCGCCGATTTGATCCGGCTGTCCTTTTTGGCCGCCATATAGGCGAGGGTGCAGGCAGTCAGCGTTCCGCCGATGCAATAGCCAACAATGTTGGCCTGTTTCTCACCCGTAGCCTTTTCAATGGCATCAAGAGCGGCAAGCGGTCCTTCGAGCATGTAGTCATCAAAGGTTTTTCCGGCCAGCTTGCCATCGGGGTTAACCCAGGAAATAACGAACACGGTGTTGCCCTGATCGACCGCCCACTTGATAAATGAATTCTTCGGTTGCAGGTCGAGCACATAAAACTTGTTGATCCAGGGTGGCACGATCAACATCGGCGTGGCGCGAACGTTCTTCGTTGTCGGTTCATACTGAATGAGTTGCATCAGTTCATTTTGATAAATCACCTTGCCCGGCGTGGTCGCGACATTCTCACCCAGCGTGAAAGCTTCTTCATCGGTCATCGATATACGCAGGCGGCCTTTGCCCTTTTCCAGATCGCCGAGCAGGTTTTCCATACCGTCGAGTAAATTTTCGCCACCGCTTTCAACCGTTTTGCGCAAGACCACCGGGTTGGTGGCGACAAAATTAGTCGGCGACAAGGCGTCGACCCACTGGCGGGTGTAAAAGCGGACCTTGTCGGCAGTTTTCGGATCGAGACCCTCAACATCACCAACAGCCTTTTGCATCCAGTCCGATGTCAGTAGGTAGGATTGCTTGATAAAATCGAAAACCAGTTGTTCATTCCAGGCCCCGTCCTGAAATCGCCGGTCGCCAATCTCGGGTTCGGCGACGGCCTCCGCCTCCTCTCCGTTCATGCGCTTCGCGGCCGCCTGCCATAGTTGGGCGTAGTCATTCCACAACTTGGCCTGGGTTTCGAGCAGCTTGCCGGGGTCGGTCATTAATTGTTGACCAAGCTCCATAAAGGCCTTGGATATAACCGCCGGGTCCGGCACTTGATAACCGTCACTTGTTTCTTGCTGTTTAAGAAATGATTCCGCAATACGTTGCCCGCGTTCGGCAAAAGTCTGCAGTGCCCGGGAAATTTTCTCGGGATCAACAGAAGATTGGTCTTTTTCGACTTTTCTATCCATGGCTTCACATCACATTTGATTGTCTGAAATTGATCATATAGTGGCTCCACTCTAATACCAACCCGCGTTAAAAAAGGGTAAGTTCAGCTTTCGGATTCTATCTTTATTGCGCCCCGATTGAAGCAATCTTCCATTATTTAGTAGCTGAAAATAAATATATTCAAAAAAACAATAAATAATTTTTGATAAACAATAGATGTAACTGGATAAACCAAAGAAGTAACCGGCCAAGAACAGCCTAAGGAGCAGATAACGCCGCATCCTCAATCTCTTGTCAAAAAAAACGTTAAAGCGCAACGCTATAGGCTGGTTATTGGGAAAAATCACCCTTTAATATTAGTATTACCTTATGCATATTTGACTTTATTTATGATGCCAAGTCTATATTGCCTACCTAATCGGGTGAATTCATAGAACATTTGACGATATAAGAATGAGGTATTAGAAACGAGTATCTTAATTGTTACAGGTCCAACCTAGTTTTGGATTCTGTTACAGGCTTTCATGCGGTTTCTCCAAATCTTGAAACTTGCAGTTGAAGTGTTTTCGTTTACAGGGGGGGATGTCTATGTCTGCAGAAACTGAAGCCGCCACAGCGGGTGGGGCCCATCACGAGCACCATTGGGAAACCAGCTGGGCACCGTTGGTACTCGTAGCCGGAATTTTCATGCTGATTCCGATCGGCTTTTCTGGATATTTTGTTTATGAAAACCACCTGATGACCATCATCGGTGCCGGCCTTGGGGTTCCTTTGATCCTTGCCGGTGTCGCCAAATGGGTCCAGGAAGGTATGGCTACCGAAAACCTGGTCGTTGGCGTTTCCATCGTCGGACTGCCGATTTTCATCGTTTCTGAAATTTTCATCTTCCTGGGCCTGTTCGCTAGTTACTGGATGTTGCGTCTGTCCGCAGGCGTCAATTGGCCGCCCGAGGGCACCCCCGAAATCAGCACCACGATCCCGATGATCATGACCGTCATCCTGGTTTCCTCAAGTTTCACCATGCACAATGCCGAAGTGAAACTGGACAACAAGGATAATGCTGGCTTTAACAAGTGGCTGATTATCACCATTTTGCTGGGCACGCTCTTCCTGGGCTGCACAATTTACGAATACAACCACCTGATCGCCGAAGGCTTCATTCCCAGCACCAACGCGTACAGTTCGGCGTTCTTCTCGATCACCGGCTTCCATGCATCGCATGTGTTTATTGGCCTGGCGATGTTTATCGCCGTCCTGTTGCCAGCTCTTAAGGGCAGGACCAATCACGCCTTCGTCGTATGTGCCTCTGTTTACTGGCATTTTGTCGATGTCGTCTGGTTCTTCGTCGTTTCTCAGATTTACTTCTGGTAACACCAAAACCCGGTAGGAACAGAACCATGCTGAGGGTTCGCAACTTAATTACAGGCGTTGTATTGTGTTCCGCCATTGCCACATCTACGGCAATGGCGCAGTACAACCGCGAACCGGAATCCTACATCGACCCCGCCTCCTTCCAAATCGACGAACAAAAGGTACTCGGCGTCAAGGTCGACAAAAACCTCGCCCTCATTGATGAAAATGGCAAGCCGTTCACGCTAGGCGAAAAACTTGGCAAGCCGCTCATCCTGGTGCTTTCATATTTTACCTGCGATGGCAGCTGTTCGGTTATCAATGCCGACCTGCGTGACCGCCTTGAAGGGGTCTCCGACCTTAAGATGGGTGAAGATTTTGAAGTTCTCACTGTTTCTTTTGACACCCAGGACAATTTGGAAAAGCTGGGGGTGTTCAAGCAGCACCTGGAAGAAACGAAAAAGATAGGTGAAGGCTGGACCTTCGCCACCATGAAAGATTCTAAACAGATCAAACCCTTTGCCGACAGGCTGGGCTTTAATTATTTCTGGTCGCCCAGGGATCGGACGTTCTTCCATCCCGGTGCATTCTTGTTCCTGTCGGCAGATGGCCGTTTGATCAGGGTTTTGTATTCGCAGACTGTGGAGTCCAAGGATGTTTCCTTGGCCATTTTCGATGCCAAACAGGGTAAATTCAGGCCTACTGAAATCATAAATTTTGCGACCAGTCTTTGCTATAGCTACAACTATAAAGAAGGCCGTTACACCTACAACATTCCATTATTTATTGCCGTAGGTTCTTTAACATTTGGGGTTACGGCGTTTTCCGGTTCGGTTTTCGTTTTCCGGCGCCGCCGTAAAGAGAGGGAGAAGAAACTTGAAACTTAAGCAATTACTATCAGTGCTTAACGGTGTTGCAATAACCTTGTTGTTTGCATCACCGGCTTTTGCAGAGGGTGGGGGAATTCCTGACACTCGGGCCGACTGGAACGAGCTTTGGCACGAAGTGCTCGTCGACATAACCGTCATCGGCGTCGTTTTCATTGCCGCAGCGATTTACATGCTGATCCGCTTCAAGGCCACCAGCCCCGAACAGGTTGGCACCGCCAAGCGCTTATCGACGGCTAACGCCATCGGTTGGGCCTTGATCCCGGCAGCCCTGTTCATGGCTGACGACCTTTACCTTGCCGCCAAGGGCTGGACGGTCTGGGGACATCAACGCACCGTTCCCGAAAACGCCATGGAAGTCAAAGTCACAGGCTATCAGTGGTACTGGGAATTTGAATACGAAGATGGCACCACCACCGAAGAGTTAAAAGTCCCCGTCGGCACACCGGTTGTACTGCGGATGACTTCGGACGACGTCATTCATTCTTTCGGTTTACCCTACTATCGGCTGACCGAAGATGTCATGCCGGGGCGAATTACCTATATCTGGTTCAATCCGAACGTAGCAGTTGAAACCCTCGTCACATGCCGGGAGTTCTGCGGTAATTCGCACTCGGAAATGACGACCGTTGTCGAAGCCATAGCCCCCGCTGAATTTGAAAAGTGGTTGGCCGAAGAAGGCGCAGAAGGCTAAGGCCAGGACGCCAAGGAGAATTTTGATATGAGTACCGCAACAACAAGCCACGATCAGGAAGCTTTTAACCTGAAAGAGTGGATTTTTACCACCGATCACAAGCGCATCGGTATCCTGTATCTGATCGGCTCGATGGCAGCCTTCGCGGTTGCCGGCATGATGGCCCTGATGATTCGCCTGGAACAAGCCCAGATCGGCGCCCAGTTTATTGAAACGGGTACTGATTACAACGAGTGGCTCTACTTCCACGGTGCGGTAATGATTCTGGCCTTCCTGATCCCGGGACTAACCGGTTTCGCGGCCAATTATTTCCTGCCGTTGATGATTGGCGCCGCCGACGTGGCTTTCCCGCGCATCAACGCTTTCAGTATCTGGCTGTTCTACTTCGCCATTGTTCTGGCATTGCTGAGCGTCGTCGTTCCTGACACGCCAGACATCATGTGGACCGGTTATCCACCTTATTCCATAACGACAGAGGCAAACACATCGTTCTATGTGTTTACGGTTCATTTGCTCGGTTTCTCGTCGATCCTGGGCGCCGTGAACTTCCTGGTTACGGTAATCTATATGCGGGCGCCGGGCATGGGCTGGAACCAGCTCAACATCTTTGTCTGGACCACCCTCGCCGCTTTTATCCTGCAGTTGGTGTTCATTCCGGTTCTTGCCTCCGCAGTGACCTTGCTTCTGTTCGACAAGTATCTCGGCACCCACTTCTTCGATCCGACAGCGGGCGGTGATGTTCTTTTGTATCAGAACCTGTTCTGGTTCTACTCGCACCCGGCGGTTTACGTTATCTTCCTGCCAGCGGTGGGGATCATGTTCGAAGTCATCGCTACCATGGCCAAAAACCAGATATTCAACTACAAAGTCTGCGTTTATGGCGGCATTGGCGGCATTGTCGCCATCGGTGGCGAGGTCTGGATCCATCACCTGTATGTCACGGGTATGCCGGACTGGCTGCGTATCGGCATGATGATTTCGACCCTGCTGATCTCGGTTCCGGTCGGTCTGGTTGTGATGTCGTTATGGGGTACGCTGTGGCGCGCTGCGATCACCTACAACCTCGCTATGATGCACGCCGTGGCCATGTTGTACCTGATTATGGTCGGTGGCCTGACCGGCATACCGCTGGCCATGACATCGCTGACGGTCCACTTGTCGGAAACCTCGTTCATTCATGCCCACTTCCACTTCATCATGGGCCTGTTCTCAACATACGGTGTGTTTGCCGCTGTCTATTACTGGTTCCCGAAAATGACTGGGCGCATGGCCGACACTGCCATGGCAAAAGTCGGTTTCTGGTTTAACTTCATCGGCATCAACGTCACCTTCTGGCCCTTGTTTATTATTGGGCCTCAAGGAATGCCGCGTCGTTACTGGAACTATGAAATGTTCCCGCAGTTCGAAAATTATCATGTCGTCGCCACCGTCGGTGCTTTCCTGACCGCCATCGGCATCGCCATCATGATTATCGGTTGGATCAAAAGTGCTATTTCTGGTGAAATTGCACCGGCCAATCCGTGGAATTCCAAGTCTCTGGAATGGACCCACGCTGCGAACCCTCCGGGACCGGGGAATTTCCTCACCCCTGTGACGGTCGCTGATGACTGGACCCCTTACGACTACAACAAGTAGGTTCAGCCAAGAAAGTGCGAAGGCGGGAATTGCTATGCGATTCCCGCCTTTTCTTTTACCCACCCCCCGCCTATATTCCTGAAATGCATATGCTGATTGATAAAAGCCGGAACCCCTTTCATGACTGACAATCAAAAGCCAAAACCTAACAAATGGCTGGCCTTTGGAATTCTGCTCGGGGTCGCCGTTCTGATGTATGTTTCGATCATGTACAAGATCATCAATTACGGTCCTTGAGCAGCATGATCGCCATAACCACGTTTCCCCATATCCTGGCCGGGATAAATTCGATGACCGTCGTTTTACTGTTGGCTGGCTATTACTTTATTCGCAACGGCGAACGGGGCAAGCACAAGGCGATGATGATATCGGCGCTTGTCGCCGCCGTACTTTTCCTTACATTTTACGTCATTTATCACCTCAATGCCGGTCTCGCGAAATTCGGCGGAGAAGGCATCATTCGGCCAATCTATTTCAGCATCCTGATCGTCCATGTTTTGGGCGCACTTATCCTTACCCCGTGTGTTCCCCTGCTCGCCTTCCGGGCCCTTAAAGGACGCTTTGACGCCCATAAGCGCCTTGCCCGCTGGGTGCTGCCATTGTGGCTTTATGTGTCCATATCGGGTGTTGTTATCTATGTTATGGCCATTCACCTTTACCCTTCTGCCGGTTGAAACGATGACTTCCACATTCCTTGCCCCGCTAACAGCCAACCGCCCTCCCTCTTTAAACGCGGAATTACGGGGATGGGCTGGCTTAGCCATGCTATCCCTGGCAATGGCCGGGATTTTTGCCCTTTTGCTCGCGGTTTCCCGCGTTCCCGGCATTCAGAATATTTTGCCCCTGCCACTGGATTTCTTCGAGCGGGGACTGGTTATTCACGTGGTGTTTTCCTTCGTTGTCTGGATCCAGGCCGTGTTCGGCTGCCTGCTTAACGTTTCGAGCGGCAGACTGGCTGACGGTGCCCCGCGCTTACAGATGCTTGGCAAGATCGCCCTGGCTTGTGCCTACACCAGTTGCGTCTTGTTATTCATTCCGGCCTTCATGGAACGCGGTGAAGCGACCCTGAACAATTACATCCCGGCCATTACCGACCCGCTCTATTACGGCGGTCTCGCGCTGCTGGGCGCGGCTCTCGGCCTGATGGTGTTGCGCTTGTTGTTCAATGTTGTCGGAAGCGCGGGACGCTGGAAAGAACCCCTGCCCTTCGGCACCCTGTGCGTGGCCTTGATTTTCGGTGTCGCCTTGCTGTGCTTCGCAATCACCTGGGGCACACTGGCGGAAGAAGAACTGTCCTATGAATTCAATGAGAGCCTGTTCTGGGGCGGCGGCCATGTGCTGCAATACGCCAACGCGGCACTATTGCTTACGGCGCTTTTTGTTCTCGCCCGCCTGACCCTGAAGGATATCGTCTTAAAGGACAATCAACTGATGCTAACGGCTGTATCGATGCTTGTCCTGTATGGCGGTATGGGCATTTCGATCACCTTGAAATACGCCCCGGTACATGAAAAATACTGGTCCATGTTTACCAAGCTCCAGTATGGTCTGATCTTGCCAGCCTTGCTGGTCGGCGTTCCCATGCTGGTCGACATTTTGCAGCAGCGCAAGCTGGGCAAAGGACTTCCGATGCGCGACCCGGCCTTCCTGTGTCTGATGTTGTCGCCAATTGTCTTCGCCCTCGGTGGCATCCTGGGTTTGTTCGTCGATGGCGGTGACACCCGCACGCCGGCCCATTATCACGCCATTATCGCCGGTATTAATCTAAGCTTCATGGGCCTGTTCTATGGTTTCTTCCTGCCCCTGCTGGACCGGGAACTCGTTCGCGGCAAGGCGCTTTACGCACAAATCTATATGTTCGGCGGTGGTCAGTTGTTTGCCAGCATCGGCTTGTTCCTTGCTGGCGGTTATGGAACCCCGCGCAAGACAGCAGGCGGGGCGCAAGGACTGGAAGCAATTGGTGCCAAAATGGGTATGTACATGAACGGCATCGGCGCCTTGATCGCGGTGATCGGCGGCGTCATGTTTATCTGGATGGTCTCTAAAGCCCTTTTAAGGGCCCAAAACACAACACATTCTTAAGAGTTTCCCCGATAGTCTTGATTCTGTTGATGGATTCGGTGCGTTGAAACTTGACAGAATCCCTGGGAATTGACATCTTCCGAACGGAATTCATTAACAAAAGAGCGCACGAAAGATAATTTTCCTTGGGAATCGAAAGAAGAAAAGCAGGAACCATGTTCCTAAGAGGCCTTCTTGCGGTCGTGGTTTTAACCACAGGTGTGCTGGCGTCTGCCCATTTCGTCCTTGAGCGGACTGAAGCCACCGCCATCAGCGGCGAAGCGACCTTGGCGCTGGCGCCCCTGTCGCTCGGCAATCCGGCTGCTGCCGCAACGTTAACAATCCGCTCTCCCAACCAACCACCCTTGGATTCAGTGGGAGAAATAGCGCAAGCCTACCAGGTCAGCATAAATGTCGGTCGTGGCGACACCATGAGCGCCATTCTTGATCGGGCCGGTGTCGCCAGACAAGACGCCAATAACGCCATTGTAGCCCTGAGAAAAGTTTATAATCCGACCCGTATTCGCCAAGGCCAGAAGATCAATATTTCCTTTCAGGCAGACGCCGAGGCCTTGAGCGACACAGGCACCGCCACCTCGGGAAAATTTCTCGGCCTGTCCTTGCTTCCGGATTTCCAGCACATGGTCATCGTGAGCAGAGACGGTATAGATGATTTTAACGCCAGCCGTGAAAAGCGTGCCCTGACGGCCCACCCCATTCGCGCCGCCAGCACGATTAAACATAGCCTGTACCTGTCCGGAAACAAGGTGCGTGTACCAAATTCAGTCCTCGCCGAACTGATCCGGTTGTATTCATGGGATGTCGACTTCCAGCGTGACATTCGCAGTGGGGATGGCTTCGAATTAATGTATGAGCAATTTTCCGACGCGGAGGGTAAGCCGGTTCACAATGGAGATGTCATCTACGCATCCCTCGAGCTAAGCGGCAAGCGCCATACCATCTATCGCCATACCCTGGCCGATGGCAACATCGATTATTTTGATGAAAAAGGCCAAAGCGCCCGCAAGGCCCTGATGCGCACCCCCATCGACGGTGCCCGTCTGTCATCGGGTTTCGGCAAGCGCAAGCATCCGGTGCTCGGTTACACCAAAATGCACAAGGGACTCGATTTCGCAGCCCCGCGTGGAACGCCGATTTATGCCGCCGGTAACGGCACCGTGCAATACGCCGGACGCAAAGGCGCTTATGGTAATTTCGTCCTGATCCGTCACAACGCCAACTATTCCACCGCCTATGCCCACATGAAACGGGTGAACACGGCCAAGGGCCGCCGCGTTAAACAAGGGCAGGTTATCGGCTATGTCGGCACCACCGGGCGTTCGACGGGCCCGCATCTGCATTATGAAATCCGCCTTTCTGGCCGTCAGGTCAACCCGATGCGCGTTAAGATGCCTTCGGGCCGCAAGCTCAAAGGCGCAGAACTGGCGACTTTCCAGGCCGTGCGAGCGGAAATCGACCAGCAGTACGCGTTGCAAGCGCAGCCTGTCAAATTGGCCAAAAATTAGAGCATTTCCGGTTTCTGGAACAAGCCCCCAGCTAAATTACGGTTGATATCGATGAGCGGTTCGACAGCGCGCAACGACGGCGCGGCGCGTGCCTTCAAGGTCTGGGTATCGACAAAAATGCTGAGCTTTAATATGTCCTGGCGCAAGTCCTCGGGCAGCCGCCCTTCATCGCCTTGCAAGCTAGCCTGAAGCAACGTCCATAATTTCTGATTACTTTGCAGGGCATCTTCGAAAGCAGCGGGATCTATTGGTTCTGACGCGGCTTGATGGAGCTTACGCGCCGACTTGGCAAAAGCCTCTGCCTCGGCGGCGCGACCACCAAGCGCCGATTTCTGAATCTGTCCGTATGCTTTTGTTACATCCGCAGCCATTGTTCAAAGATACTAGAACAAATTGGCGATGGCGTTATTTTTCTCGGCGATCAGGTTGAGGGAGATATTGCCGATCTTCTGGCGGACCTGCAAGGCCAGCAGATTGGCAGCCTGTTCGTCCAGGTTAGCAGCAGTCAGTTTATCTGATCCGACTTGCAGGGTATTGCCAAGATCGGTGCTGAACTGCTCACGGATATCAAGGATTGAGGTATCGGTGGCAAAAGATTGCTCGTTTGCACGAATTGAGCTCGTCGCCGCGTCGAGTTTCGCCAGCGCAGCGTCAATATTGGCATCAGTGGCAAAATTGCCGTAACTGGCTACGGCGGAGCTAATGCCAAGCCCTGCGCTATCGGCGGCAACACCGGAAACCGTCAGGGTGTCACCCTTCTCATTGACGACAACATCAAGATTTTGCGGTGAACCACTAATCAAGCCAGTGCCGGAATAACTGGCATCAGCAGCAATGGAATCAAGTTGGGCTGCGGCGCGGTCAAACAATTGCGCGGCCGCCTGTCGATCCGCCGCGCTGCCGCCTTTGGCACCGGCAGCAATTGAGCGGAGTTGATCGATGGAGCGGCTTTGGGATTCAAGGCCGACGGAGGCTGTCTCGATCGTGTGCAAACTCTGACCGATTTTATCCTTAACGGCCAACAGATCGCTGGCCCGGTTGCTTAAGTTGCGAGCCTGAAAAAATACCGTCGGGTTGTCTCTGACATTATTGACGTCGCGCCCGGTCGAAATATTGCGGGTCGTCCGGTCAGTCAACGCCGCCGTGCGTTGCTGACTAAACAACACCTGACGGGTTCCGGCGGTTAGGTTTACACTATCAATCATGGGAACCATTATGACTTTAAGCGCATACCGAGGCAGTGACGCGCGTCACAGGGTCAAATTTAAGCCGCTTCAGCCTTTTTGCCATTAATTGTCAGTGCTTCCTCACCTGCGGAAACGCTAACGGTGTCACCGTCTTTGATATCGCCTTCCAAGATCAGCCCGGCCAGAGAGTTCTGCAAAGAGCGCTGGATGACCCGTTTCAGGGGCCTGGCGCCGTAAACCGGATCATATCCGGTGTTAGCCAGCCAGGCACGGGCGGCGCCGTCCAGATCGAGGGTGATGCCCCTGTCCTGTAGCAACTTGTCCAGGCTGGAAAGTTGAATATCGACAATAGCGTCCATGTGGCTACGGAACAGACGGTGGAACAGGATAATTTCATCCATACGGTTGAGGAATTCCGGCCGGAACGAGGCGCGCACGACTTCCATCACCTGGTTGCGCACTTCTTCACTGTCGTGGCCTTCGTCCTGGGCCGCCAGAATGTCGCCACCCAGATTGCTGGTCAGCACGATCATGGTATTTGTGAAATCAACGACGCGGCCCTGGCCATCGGTCAACCGGCCATCGTCAAGAACCTGCAGCAACACGTTGAAGACATCCGGATGGGCTTTTTCAACCTCGTCAAACAAAATGACCTGGAAGGGCCTGCGCCTGACTGCTTCAGTCAATGCGCCACCCTCCTCATAACCAACATAACCCGGCGGCGCGCCGATCAGCCGAGCGACGGCATGTTTTTCCATATATTCGGACATATCGATGCGCAACAAGGCGTGTTCATCATCGAACAGGAATTCAGCCAGCGCTTTGGTCAGTTCCGTCTTGCCGACTCCAGTCGGACCCAAGAACAGGAACGAGCCGATTGGACGGCTGGCGTCCTGCAACCCGGCCCGCGCCCGCCTGACAGCGTTAGAGACCGCGCCAAGTGCTTCTTCCTGTCCAATCACCCGCAGACGCAGACTTTCTTCCATGCCCAGTAACTTGTCGCGTTCTCCCTGCAACATTTTATCAACCGGAATCCCGGTCCAGCGCGAAACGATGGAAGCGATATGTTCCGGGGTCACTGATTCTTCCAACATTGAGCTGTCCTCAGCCGCTTCGGCTTCAGCAAGTTGCGATTCCAGGCGGGGAATAAGGTCGTACTGAAGCTCGCCCGCCTTCTCGTGCTCGCCTTCGCGCAAGGCCCTCTCGTAAACAAGACGAGCTTGTTCGAGACGTTCCTTGACCTTGTTGGCGTCGGCCAGGGCGGTTTTTTCAGACATCCAACTTTGCGTTAAAACACCTGAACGGCTTTCAAGCTCAATCAGTTCGCCTTCCAGCTTGACCAAGCGGTCCTTCGACGCAGCATCGTTTTCTTTTTTCAAGGCCTCACGTTCAATTTTTAACTGAATGATGCGGCGATCCAGTTCGTCGATTTCCTCGGGCTTGGAATCAACCTCCATGCGCAGCCTTGAGGCCGCTTCATCAACCAGATCAATGGCCTTGTCGGGCAAAAACCGATCGGAAATATAGCGGTTAGATAGAGTTGCCGCCGAAACGAGCGCACCGTCGGCGATACGTACACCGTGGTGCAATTCGTACTTTTCCTTTATCCCGCGCAAAATAGAAATCGTGTCTTCGACAGTTGGTTCGGACACAAAAACCGGCTGGAAACGTCGAGCCAGGGCGGCGTCTTTTTCCACATACTTGCGATATTCGTTGAGCGTCGTCGCGCCAACGCAATGCAATTCGCCCCGCGCCAAAGCGGGTTTAATCAGGTTCGAGGCATCCATGGAGCCTTCGGCGGCGCCAGCACCGACCAAGGTGTGCATTTCATCGATGAACAGGACAACCTCGCCAGCCGCCTGGGTCACTTCGTTGAGCACGGCTTTCAAACGTTCTTCAAACTCGCCGCGGAATTTGGCGCCGGCGACAAGAGCGCCCAGATCAAGAACCATCAGTTTTTTGTTCTTCAGGGTTTCTGGTACATCGCCGTTAATGATCCGTTGTGCCAACCCTTCAATGATGGCTGTCTTGCCGACGCCGGGCTCACCGATCAGCACCGGATTATTTTTGGTTCGACGGGACAGCACCTGAATTGTTCGACGGATTTCCTCGTCACGCCCAATAACCGGGTCGATCTTCCCTTCGGCGGCGGCGGCGGTCAAATCGCGGGCGTACTTCTTCAACGCGTCGTAAGTGTCTTCGGCATTAGCGCTGTCTGCGGTGCGTCCCTTACGCACGTCTTCGATGGCCTTATTGAGATTTTGCGGGGTTAGGCCAGCATCACTCAAAGCCTTGGCCGACGCCGTTCCACTGGCAAGTGCCAAAGCCAGCAACAAGCGCTCCGCAGTGACAAAGCTGTCACCGGCTTTCTCGGCAATTTGCTCTGCTTGCTCGAGAAGTTTGCCCGTTTCCTGGGACAGGTAAACCTGTCCGGCGCCACTCCCCTCAATCTTGGGGAGTTTAGCCAATTCTCTCTCAACAGCCGAGAAGGCCTTTCGTGCATCGCCACCGGAAGCCGAAATCAGATTGGAGGCCAGCCCTTCCTTGTCATCAAGAAGCACTTTGAGAATATGCAGCGGGGTCAGTTGCTGGTGGTTGGAACGCGCGGCAAGCGTCTGCGCCGACTGTATAAAGCCGCGTGAGCGTTCCGTATATTTTTCGAACTCCATTGGATTCGAAGCCTTTCTTATCCTCGATGCCAGAACATCGCATTGTCATTGGTTAAGATTAATATGGACTAAATAACGCCTATCGCAAGGGCGTCGATTCTTGCAACGTAAAATTCAACTTTATTGACAATTCAATGACTTACGGTGATGGTTACCCGATGAGCGCTATAATTTCCAATATCTGGCGTTACCCCGTTAAGGGCCTGAGCCTGGAATCCTTACCACACGTAGATGTCAAAGTTGGTGATGCGATCCCCGGCGACAGACGTTTTGCACTGACCTTGGCATCAACCCTGTTCGACGCGGCGAGCCCACACTGGCTACCCAAGAACAGTTTCCTGATGCTTATGAAAAATGAAAAGCTGGCCGCTCTGGAGACGATCTTTGATGCCGGGAGCAATGATCTAAAAATCCTGCGTGGGGGCAAACAAGTCGCCCGCGGCAAGCTGACGGACCCGGTTGGCAGGGCGATGGTCGAAGATTTCTTTTCCGCTTATATGAAGGGCGATGCCCATGGCAAGCCCCGGTTGGTTGAAGCCAAGGGCGACAGTATTTTTACCGATCAGAAAAGCAAATTGATTTCGCTCATTAACCTGGCCTCAGTTCGCGACCTTGAGCGGGTCGCCGGTACATTCATCGATCCAATAAGGTTCAGGGGCAATGTCATGATCGACGGCATCGAACCATGGTCGGAATTCACCTGGCTCGGCAAAGATGTCTCTTGCGGCAGCGCCGTTTTCAACATCAAGGAGCGGACAGGGCGTTGTGCCGCCATCAACGTTAACACTGAAACGGGGATGCGCGACCAGAACCTTGTCAAAGCCCTGCAAAACGGCTTCGGCCATACGGACATGGGAATCTTCGCAAACGTCACCAAGGCCGGAACTTTCGCGACCGGCGATACAGTCAACGTAACAGATTAAACGGCAGGTTCAGAAGGGACGACCTTGCGAGGGCGGCCACGACGACGCGGTTTTTCTACAACAACCTTATCATCACTGACCACTGGTTCGGGCGCAGACACTTCGGCCACTTTCTCCACCTCTCGCTCGACAACGGGTTCTTCAACAGGAACCGTTTGTGTCACAACAACTTCCACCCGCTCCCCAACTTGCGGCTGATTAAGCGGCGGGGCGGGTGGGGATTTATGCCGATTTTGGTTGTTATTATGGCGCGGTTGACGCTCTTGCTGGTTGGTGTTCTGTCCCCCTTCGGAGCCCTCAGGATTTAGCACGCGATAATAATGCTCGGCGTATTGCTGGAAACCTTCGGCGGCTATCCTGTCCCCGGCCAAGGAAGCATCGCGGGCAAGGGAGAGGTATTTATCGAGGATCTGTTTAGCAGAACCCCGGACCTTGTTATCGGAACCGGAATTATCATAATTCCTGCCCCTGGAATTCTGATTAGGATTGCGCTTGCCATTGTTTCGGTTGCGCCCCCGACGAGGATTTGTCTCTTGATTCATGGATTCTGTATCTCTATTGACAGTCGAGCGACCAAAAGGTCCAACTCCCATCTTAAATGATTGGTCAAAAAAAATATCACCAACGCTCAAAGCATTCCGCATCGCCAATATCCACCAGGTAACAAAATCGATGGATCGGCTTTTACGTTGGGGAAAGGGGTTTGCCAAAACGCCCCTGGCGTCCGGTCCCCGTGATCATCTTCAGACCACTTTCAAATAAGAAACTAGTCTGGATCGCCTAATATTCCAATAGTTATTTTTTCAATAATGAACTTTATATCCGTGCCGTCACGCAACGTCCGATACCGGCTATATCCGGACAAATAACAATATTCCTGAATGTAGCTTGTGCAAGCATATCCGCAACCGTTTCAGCTTGCCCGACCCCAACTTCGATAAACACGGCCCCGTCCTTATCCAACAAGCCGGGAAGCAGGGCAATGATAGCCGGAAATTCCAACAAACCGTCCGCACCGGCAAACAGGGCGCTATGGGGTTCAAACAAGACAACTTCCTGCTGCATGGTATTTTTATCGACCTGGGGCACATACGGTGGATTGCAGACGATGATATCGAAAGTGCCTAAGTCCGGCATACCTTTGTTCCAATTTGCGAGGATAAAATGAGCGCGCCCTGCCAGGCCAAGATTTTCGCCATTGGCACAGGCCACTGTGAGCGTATCTTCATTGCTATCGATGCCGACACCGCTGGAATTTTTATATTCATGCAGCAAAGACAAAAGCAGACACCCTGACCCTGTGCCCATATCGAGAATTCTTAAAGTTTTATCCCTGCCCGTAAATGTATCGAGAACCGCCTGAACAAGAGTTTCGGAATCCGGTCGAGGAATCAATGTCGCTGGACTAACGACAAAACGAAGACTCCAGAATTCCTTTTCTCCGGTTATCAAGGCCAACGGTTCGCGGGCAACCCGCCGAGCGATAAGGGCGCGAAGATGTCCGAGCTCTTCTGCATTCAATTCAAGCTCGGGATAGCCAAAGACATGCTCGGGTGTCCGTTTCAGGGCGAAAGCGGTAAGCAGCCGGGCATCGAGACGGGCCTCTTCAACACCGGCCCTGCTCAGAGCCTGGACAGATTCCTCCAGCGCATCCCCGGTGGTGGTCACGAAATCTCTGCCAGCCTGCTCGCTTGATCTTCCGAAATCAGGGCGTCAATGGCTTCATCCAGATCACCGTCCATGATGCGGTCAAGTTTGTGCAGGGTAAGATTAATGCGGTGATCGGTAACCCGCCCTTGTGGATAGTTATAGGTACGGATGCGTTCGGAGCGGTCACCGGAACCAACCTGGCTTTTTCGCGCCGCAGCCCGTTCCGCATCGACCAATTGGCGTTGATAATCGTAAAGTCTGGAACGCAATACCCGCATCGCCTTGGCCTTGTTTTTATGCTGCGATTTTTCATCTTGCTGAATAACCACCAGACCGGTCGGCAGGTGGGTAATGCGGATGGCGCTATCGGTCGTATTGACCGATTGCCCGCCGGGACCACTGGCGCGAAAGATATCGATGCGCAGGTCCTTATCGGCAATTTGAACGTCGACTTCTTCGGCTTCCGGCATCACCGCGACGGTCGCCGCCGAGGTGTGAATGCGCCCGCCGGATTCCGTCGCCGGCACACGTTGAACCCGATGCACACCGGATTCAAACTTCAGCCGCGCAAACACGCCCCGCCCGGTAACCGAGGCAATGGCCTCCTTACAGCCGCCGATACCGGTTTCACTCAAAGCCATGATCTCAAATTTCCAGCCCCGTGTTTCGGCGTAACGTTGATACATGCGAAACAGGTCGGCGGCGAACAGCGCCGCTTCGTCGCCGCCGGTACCGGCGCGGACTTCCAGAATGGCGTTCTTCTCGTCGGCTTCGTCTTTGGGTAATAAAAGAACCTGAATCATTTTTTCCAGGGCCGGGACTTTTACCTTCAATTCCTGAAATTCGATTTCCGCCATGGTCCGCATTTCAGGATCCGTTTCAGGATCAGCAAGCATGGCCGCCAGATCGGCGGCTTCGGACTGGGCCGCCTCAAGATTGGCAATACCCTCCACGATGGGTATCAGTTCTGCATACTCTTTTGAAAACTTGACGAAATCACCGGACGAGGCGATATCAGGGGCCAACATCAGTTCCCCCAATTCTTCATGGCGGGCCACGACCTTTTGCAGATTTTCGTTCAGACTCAAGCTCGATACTCCTTAAACTTCGTCATCGTCATCAAGCCCGAACAACCGGTCGATGATGTTTTCTATTTCCTTTAGCGAGCCGGTACTGGATTGCGACGCGGCCACCTGACGCAATTGTTCCGATGGGCCATGCAGTAACCGGTTTATCAGTAGCCGGGTCGATTTTTCCGCGTCGCCGCCGCCATCCAGGAGCGCCTGTTCCCGCATCGCATCGAAATGAGAACGCAATTTGCTTAAGGCCGGGACCGCCGTTCGTTCGGCGTGACCGCGCAGAAAGGTCTCAACTTCGGCATCGATGATTTTCCAGGCCGCGCCAGATTCGTTTTCACGTCCCGCCCGACCTTCCATGGCGACCCGTTCAAGGTCATCAAGACTGTAAAGGAAAGCGTCGTCGATACGTTCGACCAGCGGATCAATGTCACCCGGAATGGCCGTATCGATGAAAAAAATCGGTTTGTGACGGCGTACGGAAATGGCCTTTTCGACCATCGCGGCGGTAATGGCCTGGCGCCGCCTTCCCAATGCCGTCAGTACGATGTCAGCCTGCGCCAAATTGTTCGATAGTTCTTCAAAGGCGCTGACGTGACAATCCAGACGCCGGGCCGCTTCTTCGGCGCGGCGCTCGTTGGGATGGGTCGCAACAAGCTTGCTTAATCCCCCCGCCAGCATATCCGTAGCGATGAGTTCCCCCATTTCCCCGCCGCCAACCATGAGCACCGTACACTTGGCCAGATCGCCGTGCAGATCACCGGCCAACTGGGTCGCCGCGGCGGCGATTGAAACCGGGCGCTCACCGATTGCGGTCTCGTTGCGCACCCTTTTTGCCGCCCCATAAGCCGCCTGCAGAATGGATTCCAGGCCGCTCGCAGTCATCCCGGCTTGTTTGGCAATGCGATGGGCGGCCTTGACCTGTCCCAGCACCTGAGGCTCGCCAATTATCAGGCTATCCAGGGATGCGGTAACGGCGAATATTTGCCGCACGGCTTGTTGATCCCAATGGACGTAAGTTTGTCCGTCCATTTCCGATGGGCCAAGTTCGCCGTGCTCGGCCAGGATCTCGATGATCCGGCGCGCCGTTTCTTGTTCGTTAATGGCAGTGTCATTATAGAATGCCTGAACCTCGACCCGGTCACAGGTAGAAAGCACCAGCGCCTGTTCAATACCGGCATTCTTCAGGCGTTCGAGAATAAACGGCGCCGCCACGTCTTCGACGAAAAGACGGTCACGCAGGATCATCGAACTCGATCGATGATTGGCACCAACAACCAGGGCGCGGCCTTGCAACATTAATTCCGGGGGTGCGTTATCTGCCATGGCTCGCTAACGATACCCGGCCAGGTGGTCCTCCAACGAAGCCAGAGGAACCTCTACCTGATCACCTGTTTGCATATTTCGCACAGTCGCAACATCCTTGGCCAATTCGTCTTCGCCGATGATAACGCTAGCCACCGCAGCCACGTTATGAGCCCGTTTCATGCGCTTCTTCATATTGCCAGAATAGCCCAATTCGATGCTGAAGCCACTTTGGCGTAGACTCTGGGTCAAAGCCAGGGCTTTAGCTTCTGCCTCCGCGCCCAAAGGCACCATGGCGATGGGACGGGCGCGGCCTTCAGGGTCATCAATCATCATCGCCAACCGTTCGACACCAGCGGCCCAGCCGACACCCGGCGTTTGTGGTCCGCCCATCTGCTTGATCAAGCCATCATAGCGTCCGCCCGCGACAAGGGCACCCTGGGCGCCGAGTTCGGTGGTGGTAAATTCGAAGGCCGTATGACAATAATAATCCAGTCCCCGAACCAGCCGTGGGTTGACGGAGTAAGCGACGCCCACGGCGTCCAAACCCCGCTTGACGGTCTCGAAAAAATCACGGGAATGATCGTTGAAACTATCCGCGATCAGTGGCGCGTTTTCGATGATTTCCCTATCGCCTTCATTTTTAGAATCGAGTATACGCAGCGGATTGCGCTCCAGCCGTTCTTTACTATCGGCAGAGAGCCTATCCATGTGGCTGCGAAAATAATCGACCAGTTTATCGCGGTAGGCGGCGCGGCTTTCACTATCGCCAAGGCTGTTGAGTTCGAGAACCGTTTTATCGCGCACGCCGAGGGCCTCAAGGAAGTGCGAACCCAGGGCGATCATTTCAATATCGGCCAGCGGCCCTTCGACTCCAATGGTTTCCGCGCCGACCTGATGGAACTGGCGCAAGCGGCCCTTTTGTGGGCGCTCGTAACGAAACATGGACCCCTGATAGGTGAATTTTAACGGCACCGACTGGGCCAATCCACCGGAGATAAAGGCGCGCGCGACCCCGGCAGTGTTTTCCGGCCTGAGCGTCAGCAAGTCACCACCCTTGTCTTCGAAGGTATACATTTCCTTGGTCACGATGTCAGACGTATCGCCCAATGTGCGTGCGAAAACTTCCGTGCGTTCAAATATCGGCGTCTCAATCTCGTCAAAACCATACAGGGACGAGACGGCGCGCACGGTATCGATCACCTTGCGATGACGTAAGGATTCCCCGGCCAACAGATCATGAGTGCCGCGAACCGGCTGTAACGTTGACATCGTATTCTCTAATTCCTCTTAACCAGCGCTTTTGGGCTTGTAACGGCTTGCAATGTAATCGTCGATGATTTTCTTGAATTCTTCAGCTATGGCGGGGCCGCGCAGGGTCATCGCTTTCTTGCCATCAATAAATACCGGGGCGGTTGGCTCTTCGCCGGTGCCAGGCAGGCTGATGCCGATGTCCGCATGTTTGCTTTCACCCGGACCATTGACGATGCAGCCCATGACGGCAAGGCTCAAATCTTCGACACCGTTATATTTTTTAGCCCACACGGGCATGGAAGCGCGAACGTGACTTTGTATCTTCTGGGCCAGTTCCTGAAACACCGTGCTGGTGGTGCGCCCGCACCCGGGACAGGCGATAACCAGCGGCGAGAACGAACGCAAGCCCATGGTTTGCAGCATTTCCTGGGCGACAATGACTTCCTGGGTCCGCTCACCGCCCGGCTCAGGTGTCAGCGATACCCGGATCGTGTCGCCGATTCCCTGTTGTAGCAAAATTGCCATCGCGGCGCTCGAAGCGACAATCCCTTTCGAGCCCATGCCGGCCTCGGTCAACCCCAAATGCAAGGCGTAGTCACAGCTTGCCGCCAATTCCGTATATACGGAGATCAAATCCTGGACGCCACTGACCTTACACGACAGAATTATTTTATCGGCCCCCATGCCCAACGTGCGGGCCCTGGCAGCACTATCCAATGCTGATTTGACCAGCGCCTGGCGGGTGACTTGTGCGGCGTCCAGGGGATCGGCACGTTTGCTGTTTTCATCCATCATGGCGACCACCAGTTCCTGGTCCAGGCTGCCCCAGTTAACGCCGATCCTGACCGGCCGGTCGTATGTCAGCGCTGTTTCGATCATTGATGAAAACTGGCCGTCTTTCTTTTCCCTGAAACCAACGTTGCCCGGATTGATGCGATACTTGGCCAAAGCCTCGGCACAGGCCGCATTGTCGGTGAGCAATTTGTGACCGATGTAGTGAAAGTCTCCGACAAGCGGCACCGAAATCCCTTGCGCATCAAGCCCCTCGCGGATATGCGGGACGGCCTTGGCGGCCTCGTCGCGGTCAACGGTCAGGCGCACCAATTCTGACCCGGTGCGGGCCAGGGCGGCGACCTGGGCGATAGTGCCTTCAATATCTGCGGTATCCGTGTTGGTCATCGATTGGACGATGATCGGGGCGTCCCCACCGACCCTGACAGTGCCGATATCGACGCCAACACTTGAGCGTCTGGCCGGATGCTGAACGTTAGACACGGTATAATCCCCGTTAATTTGCGGCGGTTCCCTGGCGCAATAAATCCGGGTCCAGGGTCACATTACGCCGGACCTTTCCTGCCTCGCCAAGATCGGGCACCGCTTCGCCATCTACCAAAATCTCCAGCGCCCCGGCATTACCGGTTAACAAGATAAGGCCCGGCTGATCCGGGACCCGGTAGCTGTCGCCGGCCCTGAGCAAGCGGGTCAAAAGCAAACGATTGGCATTATTGTCGCGCACCTGAATCCAGCTGTTTTTACGGGCCTTGACGAGGATGCGAGATTTCTCGTTTTCCGCCCCATAAACCTGACCAGAAGAAGAAGGCGTTGTCGTACTGCTGCTCGTGCTCGTGCTCGTGCTCGTGCTGGCGCTTGTACTGTTACTGGAACTGGTGCTAGCCGATTCTGCAGGGGCCGGAGTTTGCGGCTCGGGCGCAGGTTGTGGCTCCTCGGCGATAGCCTGTACGACGGCGGGCGATTCAAGAACAGGTTCACTGGGGGTATTTTCCGCAACAACCTGTTCGACCGCGGCCGGTTCGACAACTGGGGCCGGTTCCGGTTCGGGAGGCGTGGCGCTGACGGCAACTTCGTTGGCAACCGCCTCTTCCACCTGTTCAACTTTTTCGACGACTTCAGCGACAACGGTTTGCTGCTCTGGCTCGACTTCCGCCGTCACTTCAGCAACAACTTCAGCAACCTCTGGCGCAGGTTCCGGAGTCACTTCAGGCATGGGTTCCGCTGTTACCTCAAGAACCGGCTCACTGACGGGTTCGACAACCTCTTTTTCGATTTCAGCGGTTACCTGTTCGACCGGTTCGGTGATTTCTTCCTTCTGTGCGACTTCGGGGGCCGGTTCAGGCACCACAGCCGTAACTGGCTCGGGCATGACTTCTGGTTCTTCGACTGGCTTTTGCTCGCTCAGGCGTTCCGGAACCTGCGAGACCAGTCCGGCCAGGAAGCCGTCTTTGGCCGTGCTCACATACCAAACCCCATAGGTCAGTAAAGCGACGACGACGCCGATGAAAATAATCGCCCCGCCGGGAATGCTCGATTCCGGGATCGGTACCGGAAAAACCAACCTAGCATTGCCAGATTCGCCACGACTTTCGGCCTTGTAGCGGCGTACAACCTCGTCACTATCGAGGCCAAGATAATCAGCGTAGGAACGGATAAATCCGATGGCATATGCCGTGCCGGGCAAATCCTCGTAACGGCCAGCCTCAATCGCCTCAAGATAAATAAAGCGAATATGAAGGGATTCGGCGACCGAACGCAGGTTATCCCCAAGCCTGAGTCGCGAGGCCCTGAGCAATGCACCGACCCCGCTGGACTCTCCCCTGGCGTTTTCGGTGTCTTCGGTATTTGATTCCTGAGCGGCCATATACATTTCCCAAGGAAAGCGATTATCGCGCTTTCCTGATTTATTCCTTGCCTTCGGAAGCGTCAGGACAAAACGCATTCTGACGAAAAAATGAGATTTTTCAAGTACTAAACAATCACCCCGTGATCCTTAGCAAAGGCGCGTAGATTGCCGCGAAGACTGTGTTGGGACAAGCCGTAGAGGCTATTCATGTATTGTGACAAAGGCTCCGCCTTCAGGCTTCGGATCATCGCCTTGATAGGTCCAACCGCATTGGGTTGCATTGAAAGACTGCGAAACCCAAGCCCGACAAGCGCCATGGCGTCGAGCGGACTGGCCGCCATTTCCCCACACAAACTTAATTTTACCTGGGCTTCATTGCAGTGATTAACAACATCTCGCAACATCGAGATGCCCGGCGGTGACAGCAAATCGTAACGTTCCGACAGCCGCGAATTTCCGCGATCCGCGGCAAACAAAAACTGATAAAGATCATTACTGCCAACAGAAACAAAGTCGACCCGCTTCAGCAAAGCTGGCATCTGGAACAGCAACGAAGGCACTTCGAGCATGACCCCGGCGCTGATTGACGTCGGCATCTCGGTCCCGCGTTTCTGCTCGCGTTGCAATTCCTGATCGAGCAAAGAACGGGCCTGATCGAATTCTGGCACTTCGGCTATCATCGGGAACATCACCGACAGATCACGCCCGCTGGCGGCTTTAATCAGCGCCCGCAACTGTTGGCGCAGCAGCATCGGGCGATCAAAAGATACCCGGATCGCCCGCCAACCCATGGCCGGATTTTCTTCGTCTTGAGCATTCCAGTAAGGCAGCATCTTGTCACCACCAACGTCAAGGGTGCGAAAAATCACCGGCTTGCCCTTTGATTGTTCGTACACCTTGGCATAAATATTGCGCTGCTCATCTACACCAGGATATTCGGACCTGACCATGAAGGGCACTTCGGTCCGGTAAAGACCGACCCCGTCCGCCCCCATATCGTGCAGATGTGGCATATCGATCAACAACCCGGCATTGATGTTGAGGCTTATGTGAACGCCGTCCTCGGTGGCGCTTTCCAAATCGCGCAGTTGGCCGTAAGCCGCTTTGCGCTCTGCCCGCACACGGGCGCTGTTCTTGAAGCGCTGACGAACTTCTTCACCGGGGCGGACAAAGACCTGGGCATTGATGCCATCGACAATAATCGGCTCACCGGTTTCGATCATATCGAGAATGCCGCGCGCCTGCCCGACGACGGGAATATCAAGAGCACGGGCAACGATCGAGACATGCGCCGTCAGCGAACCTTCTTCGAGCACCAGACCCGCCAGTTTTGATCTGTCATAATCCAGCAATTGCGCTGGCCCCATGTTGCGGGCGATCAGGATGACACGCTTGGCATTGCGCACTTTTTCATCATCAGGCATGGCGCCATTGCTGTCGCTACCGCCAACAAGATGCTGAAGCAGTCGTCCACCCAGGTCTTCCAGGTCATGGACTCTTTCACGCAAGTAAGAATCGGTCACCTGATTCATCCGCGCACGAATATCGTTGTGAACTTTCTGGACCGCTGCCTCCGCCGTCAGGCCGCCGGAAATGGCCTCGTCTATGCGGGCAAACCAACCGGCGTCTTCGGCAATCATGCGATAGGATTCGAGGATTTCCCGATGCTCGCCCGCCGCCGCCAGATCGGAATGTTGCATCATATCGTCCAGCGCGCCGTGCATTTCGGCAACCGCTTTACGCAAACGTTCATGTTCCAGGTCGACATCTTCTGCGACCATTTTGCTGATGTGAAACTGGGGTGCGTGCAGAACAGCGACACCAACACCAATACCGGGATTTAGGGAAATACCCTCCAGGCGCAAGGGCAGAAGAGCATTGCCGTCGGCGGGCATCAGTTCGTCGCGACTGATCAAATCGCCGCCGCCGACCAATTCGGCCAGCACCATGGCGACGGTTTGCAGAATTTCGACTTCCTCCTCGCCGTAATTGCGGCGGGTGCGATTCTGCACGGCAATGACGCCGACAACCCGACCGCCTCGCAGGATTGGAACGCCCATCAAGGATTGATACATTTCCTCGCCGGTTTCCGGGCGGAAAACGAAACCGGGATGATTTTGAGCATCGGCCAGGGCGAAAGGCCTGGCATGGGCGGCGATCAGGCCAATCAGGCCCTCGCCAACCCGCAGCCGCGTATTATGTACGGCCGAAGCGTTCAGGCCCTTGGTGCCGAACAGTTCCAGCACTTCACCGGCGCGCATGACGTAAACCGAACACACTTCGGCGACCATGTCGGCGGCGATAATCAGAACTATTTTATCGAGCCGCTGCTGCGCCGTCCCTTCACCAGCCATGACATCACGAACCCGCGCCAGCAAGCGACGCGACACAGGCGACATCTGGGAACCTGGGTTTTGCGGTGTTGTCATTGCTCAGACATAAGAAATGGGCGCTTTAATTGCCATCCCTTGCTTCCAGGGCCCGAACGGCTTGATCAACGAGATTTGAAATAATCTGCTCGGTCGATTGTTCTTCGACCACCATGCCAACGCTTTGACCGGCCATCATTGAGCCGTTTTCCACATCACCATCTATGGCCGCCCGCTTCAGCGCACCGGCCCAGAAATGTTCAATTTCAAGCTGCGCATCTTTTAGGGCAACTTCGCCCTTCTCGACCCGGATCGCGGCTTCTCGCTGCGCTTCATTAAAGCGTTTTGTGCCTTCATTGAGCAAGGCGCGAACGGGGATCACCGGAAACTTTGGATCGATCTGCACGGTTGGCACGGCGTCGCGGGCATTTGCCCGGATGAAGGCTTTCTTAAATGCGGGATGGGCGACGGATTCTGTGGCGCAAACAAAGCGCGTGCCAAGCTGGCAACCGGCAGCGCCCATTTCAAGATAGGTTACGATGGCTTCCCCACGACCGATACCACCGGCAATAAACACCGGCACCTGGGTAATATGAGGCAGGATTTCCTGGGCCAGAACGCTGGTCGCCACGGGGCCTATATGACCACCCGCTTCGACGCCTTCGATAACCAGCGCATCGACGCCATTTTTAACCAGCCTTTTGGCAATCGCCAGGACCGGCGCGAAACAGATAACCTTGATCCCGGCCTCTTTAAGCTTGGCAATAGACGCGGCGGCAGGCAGGCCGCCAGCCAGCACGACATGAGTGACGTGCTCTTCGATACAAACATCAATCAACGCATCAAGGTCTGGGTGCATGGTGATCAGGTTGACGCCGAACGGTTTGTCGGTCATTGCCTGGGTGGCTATAATTTCCGGCCGCAACAGGTCAGGGGTCATCGAACCGCAGGCGATAACGCCAAAGCCACCGGCGTTGGAAATCGCCGAAACCAGATTTCGTTCGGACAGCCACGACATGGCGCCACCCAAAATGGCGTACTGGCAGCCAAGAAATTCTCTGCCACGCGCCCACAGGGCCTGTAATTTTTGCTCCGGGGTTTTCACTGACATCTGTTTACTCTCCATCCAGGCCATAGACCGTGTGCAAGGCACGAACGGCGCGTTCGGTGAATTCCTCGGCAATCAGGACGCTGACCTTGATTTCCGATGTGGAAATAACCTGAATATTGATGCCTTCGTCGGCCAGCGACTTGAACATGCGCTGGGCGACACCAGCGTGCGAGCGCATGCCGACACCAATCACCGAGATCTTGACCACATCAGAATCACTGCTCAGGGCCTGATAGCCCAGGTCGTCTTTATTTTGTTTGAGGATATCCAAGGCGCGTTCAAGATCGCTGCGGGTGACGGTAAAAGTCAAATCCGTCGCCTTGCCATTATCCGATACGTTCTGAACGATCATATCGACGTTGACGCTGGCATCGGCAAGGGGGCCAAAAATGCGGGCGGCGACGCCGGGGCGATCGGCGACCTGGGCGAGGGTAATCTTGGCCTCGTCACGAGAGTAGGCAATTCCACTGACTAATTCATGTTCCACGACTTCATCCTCATCAACGACAAGTGTTCCGGGTTTATTGGCAAACGATGATAGCACTTGTATGCGCACGGCATGTTTCATTGCCATTTCGACGGCGCGCGTCTGCAACACCTTGGCCCCAACCGAGGCCATCTCCAACATTTCCTCGAAGGTGATTTTTTCCAGCTTGTGAGCTTTTGCGACGATTCTGGGATCGGCCGTAAAGATACCTTCGACATCGGTGTAGATATCACAGCGGTCGGCATTCAGCGCCGCAGCCAACCCAACGGCGGAAGTATCCGAGCCGCCACGGCCCAGCGTCGAGACGCGGCCGTCCGGCGACACGCCTTGAAAACCGGGAACGACGACGACCTCACCGCTTTTCATGCTGGCGATCAGCATATCGCCGTCAATGGAGGTGATACGCGCCTTGGCGTGGGCAGTATCCGTATGGACGGGAATTTGCCAACCCTGCCACGAGCGCGCCTTAAGCCCCAGTTCCTGCAAGGCCAACGCCAGTAAGCCCGACGTCACTTGCTCGCCCGAAGAGACCACGACATCGTATTCCCTGGCGTCATAAAGGGGGGAAATTTCATCGACATAACCAACCAGTCGATTGGTCACGCCCGACATCGCCGAAACCACCACCGCGACTTCGTGACCGGCATCGACTTCTACCTTGACGCGCAAGGCTACAGCCTTGATGCGATCCGGATCGCCGACAGAGGTTCCACCAAATTTTAAAACTAAACGGGCCATACAAACCGCCAAAAACCAACAATAATCATCAAGAAGCTTGCCCAAACGCAACGGGCGCGTATACATACTCTAAATCGCCAAATTGAAGCAAGTCCGCCAAATGAGTATGCAAACAAACGAAAACCAGTCGACCGCATCGCCCGAAGATGTCGCCCGTTTTACCGCCATGGCCGAAACCTGGTGGGATGCGAACGGTAAATTCCGCCCCCTGCACCAGATAAACCCGGTCAGGATTGGCTATATTCGTGATTTCGTGTGCGCACATTTCAACCGTGACGGCATGGAGACAAAGCCATTCCATGGCCTGGAATTGCTCGATATTGGTTGCGGCGGCGGCCTGCTTTGTGAACCCATGGCGCGCTTGGGCGCCAGCGTCAGCGGCATTGACGCCGGTGACAAGAACGTCGCCATTGCCAGCCTGCACAGTGAGCAAAGCGGCCTCGACATCACATACCGCCAGCAGTTGCCAGAAGATCTGGCGGCCAGCGGAAAAACTTTTGATATCGTCCTCAATATGGAAGTGATTGAACATGTCGCCGATGTCGACGCTTTTCTTGCCGCCAGCGCGTCGCTGATCAAACCTGGTGGGGTGATGGTGCTCTCAACCATGAACCGCACCTTGAAGGCGCTGGCATTGGCTAAGATTGGTGCAGAATACGTCATGCGCTGGCTTCCCGTCGGCACCCACGACTGGCGCAAGTTCGTCAAACCCTCGGAACTGGCCCGTGGCTTAAGACCACACAATGTCCAGGTCAGTGATATCACCGGCATGGTCTACAGTCCGCTCAAGGACGTCTGGTCCCTGTCCAAAGACCTGGATGTTAACTATCTGGTCAGTGCGGTGAGAAAATAACGCCTCAACCCGGATATACTCTAATTTAGATATTGCTCAATAATAACGTCATCTATTTGATTTGATTCCAAAAAACGCTCTGCATATCGTTGATAAACGCCGGAGGTCAGAAATAGGTCGAACAAATCTGGATCAATGTGACCGTCCTTCTTGAAGAAGCTCAAGATTTTGACAGACTCCGAAAGTGTTTTAGCCTTCTTGTAAGGACGATCCGAAGCAGTCAATGCCTCAAAAATATCGGCAATAGCCATGATCCGCGCCGGAACGGACAAGTCGTTCTTCGCCAATTTCCGGGGGTAACCGCTACCGTCCAGGGTTTCATGATGGGTACCTGCATATTCCGGTACGCGCTGTAAATGCTTGGGAAAAGGCAATTGTTCCAGCATCGCTATGGTTTGCATGATGTGTTCGTTAATTTTGAAACGTTCTTCCTCGGACAACGTTCCACGTTCGATAGAAAGATTGCTTAATTCGCCATAATTGTACATGTGCTGCGGAATACTTTCCTTGAAACCGAGGTTTTCATACAATTTGCGCGTCTTCCCTTGCCTGGGAACAATGTGGTTTGGTTTATCGTCGAGCAATTTTTCAATGACCGGCAAATCAGAGGCGTCTTCTTCGTGACGTTTCAATTCCTCAGATGAAATGCCCAGGCGATCATCAAAATGGCGTAGCCAGGTTCTTTCGGCTATTTCTTTCAAGCGGTTGAGCTTTTCCGTCTCCATGAATTCACCGCCGATATTGCTTGTGGCAATGAAAGCAAAATCATCGATTAACTGGTTCTTACGTTGATCGAAAGTGCTCTGTGCTTCCTTAACGTCTGATCCCGAAATGACCATTTTCAAACGGTCGATCTCGGCATCCCGAAGCAGAATTTCAAAGCGCGTGCGTATTTCATGAATTCTGTTGTAGATGGTTTCAAGCTTTGTCGCCTTGTCGACCACGTATTCGGGGATGATTACCTTGCCACAATCATGAAGCCACGCGCCGATACGGAATTCCCGCCATTCATCTTCTGTCTCAAAACGGAAATCCGCAAACACGCGGCCATTGTCTTGATTGGCTTCTTCCGCCAACATTATCGCCAATTCAGGGACGCGCTCGCAATGTTTGCCTGTGTAAGTACTTTTGGCGTCGATCGCCCCGGCGATTAGATGAATCATCGAATCCATCAATTGGTCCTGGGCGTCCAGAAGATCGCGATTGAACAGTGCGGTCGCTGCCTGTGCTGCAAGCGCTTCGACAAAACTTTGAATTTCGGTGGAAAAAGGAATCGGCGTATCGGAACCGGACTCACGCGCGTTTATCAGTTGTAGTGCCCCAATAACATCGCCCCCGCGTGGCATCAACGGCACGGTTATGAACGATTGTGAACGGTATCCGTTGCGTTCATCAAAGGCGCGTGTACCCGTAAAGTCGAATTCACTGGAATCGTACGCATCGTCAAGGTTGATGGTCTCCCTCTTATGCACGCAAAAACTGACGACATTCTGGTGGCGCGGTTTTCCAGCCTCGTCGAATAATGCAACGTCAGGAATATTGACGGCGTTTCCTGAGGTTCCGCCAAGTGTGATGCCGAGTGTGTCGTTATGGACCATCTGGAATTCAAGTTGGGTTTCGTCTTTGATGATGTACAGTGTGCCGCCATCGGCATTCGTAAGTTCTTTCGCCCCCAGCAGAACCATCTCCATTAACTTGTCGCTGTTATGTTCCGCTGACATAGCGATGCCGAGTGTGACGAGACGACTGAGCTTGACTTCGGCCACCTCTAACGCCGTGGTACGATAAGACAAATCAGATTTCATCAGAGAGAAAGACTGAAGGAGTTCAGAGAATTCGACAATGCGCGATTGGCGGATCAACTCTCCCGAAAAATCAAATTTACGAACCCGGCGGGCATCAGCCGCCAATTCCGATACGCCCCTGCTCATTTGGCCTGAAAAGACCAGAGCGCCTGGGACAAATATCATCAAACCAACGAACGCCAACAATATGATGCGCTTCTGCATGGCGCGGAATTGAGCCGTGAAATCATCCAGCGGCGCCACCGTTGCGATGCTGATTATGCGATCACCATTCCGCCAATCAGTATAACGCGCCAGAAAATCGATGCCGTTAAGAGTAACGAAAGGGCTGCCCTGTGCACCGCCTTCATGTTTCAACTGAAGAATGGCTTGGGCAGCCGATGCCTCAACATCTTTCATCAAAGTAAGGGGAGCGTACTTTCCCAGACGTGCCGACATAGAGATAACGCGATCGGCTTCGTCGCTTAAGATGAGGCCACCGTTCTCGGAAATAGTAATCTCCGAAACAAATTGAGAAAGTTCGGTTAAGGTAACATCGACTCCGAAAACCGCATGCCTATTACCTAAACGTTTTGATGCTGTAATGCCCGGTTGCTTCAAGGAGCTGTAGATATAAGGTGCCGACAATTGTGTCTTGTTTTCCCCGATGGAATTTTTATACCACGGGCGCTTTCGGGGGTCGTAACTTGGATTAATTTCCGTTTTGCTACCGATAGGTTGTCGGGCCCGGTTCAGAAAAGTCCATGTCTGAACCCGATTTTCCGTTCCCCCCACGTCATTGTTGGTGATCGTACGCACGATCCAATGTGTTGTCTTCGGGGCCTTATGTGGCTCAAGAATGCGCGTATCGCTTTGCGCCGCTATCACTTGAAGGAAAGTGCCGTCATCAAATCCATAGTAAAGTGAATATAAAGAAGGGTTATTTTCCAGGGCGGCGAAAAGAAACGGAAGCGGAGGGGCATCCATTCCGTCGCCCGTTACCGTCAACATTTCGGCTTGTGTCGTACCGAGGCTCGCCAAACCCATAATCCCGCCAATGAGATTATCAAGACGTTCCTGTGCGCTATTGGATGCATTTTCAAATAGAAGTTCTGCATTCGCAATTGCCGCGCGCGAACTGACCATCCAAATACTGCCGACACTCGCCAGCATCAATGAAATAATAATAAACAGGGTGGCGGAGATAATGCCCACCTTGAAACGCACACGATAACGCATTGAATACCTGACGATCTGCCGTTTTTCAATTAACCCAAGGTATATTCCCAATTATTGAGGGCGTGCGCAATCATAGACTGTGTATCTCAAGATGGACGGGGGTAAATACCAAGAAGCGATAATAAAGCCCCATAAAGACGGCTTTAATCGTCGCGACGGGAGCGGCGGGGGCGGACGGGAAGGCGAAAGAATTCTATTCCTTCCTCATCAAGATCCTGGGCTTCCTTGTCTGTAGACTCGCCGTGTATGTCGCGCTCTTCGGCCTCGCCGTAATGAATCGCGCGGGCTTCATCGGCAAATTTATCGCCGACGTTTTCGCTGTTTTCTTCAACCACTTCACGTAATTTTCCGGCCGCGTTCAATATCTGCTCGGCCACTTCACGGGCGCGCTTTTCGGATGATTCACCCGAGGATTTTTCAACGGTTGAAATGTTCGGGGCCATCAGCGCCTTGCTAACGCCAATGTCGCCGCACACCGGACAATCCACATCGCCGCGCTTGCATTGCTCATCGAACGAATCGGTTGAACGGAACCATGCCTCGAATTCATGCCCACGGGAACATTTAAGCTGGAAGTGAATCATTTCGTCGTGCGCCTTTAAATGGATATTGTTCAGGAATTATAGTAACCCCAAGATGACCATAGAGGAAGACCGCTTAACAAATGACAAACAACGACGAGCCCCCTGCCCTCCCGCGCCACCTGCAGATTACCGATCCCTCCCCCTGGGTCGTGCGTTTCTCCTCCCTGATCAGGGCCGGGGGAACGGCTCTGGACCTGGCCTGCGGCGGTGGACGTCACACCCGTTATTTGTTGGAACTTGGCTATAAAGTCGTGGCGCTTGATCGATCAACGCAGGCGCTTTCCGATCTGACTGATAATCCGGATTGTGAGGTTATTTGCGCCGACCTGGAACAGGCAGAACCGGTTTTTAAGACACCGGGCTTGCTGGAAAGGCGCACATTTAATGGCATTATCGTCGTCAATTATCTGTACCGCCCGTTAATGGACGAACTGATTGACGCACTCGCCCCCGGCGGAGTGCTGATTTACGAAACCTTTGCGCGCGGCAATGAGGTCTTCACCCGACCGCGCAACCCCGATCATCTTCTAAAGAGCGGTGAATTATTGGCGTTGGCCGAAGGAAAACTGCAAGTCCTCGCCTATGAACACGGCATCATCGAAAAAGGACCGCTTCCGGGGGTTGTCCAGCGCCTGTGCGCGATAAAGCCCGAAGGCCCCAGTGGGCGCGACGACGGAGAGCCCGAGCCGTCTTCATTGTTTCCAAAATAGAGACAATTTATTCACACTTAAGTGAATTGTTTAGCTATCCGAGTTCTGGCATTTTCATAAAAGTGCACTTTGAACAGGCGGAAGCAAACCAGCCCCCATGAGCGATCTCCTCATCCATCCGGCCTTTCAAAGCGCCGTCCTTCCCTTCGCGGTCGCCCTTTGCGCCGCCGCCGTGCTCGGCTTTTCCAGCCCCGTCACAGCGCGTTACGCCGGGTTGGCGGTGGTTGCCGGTTTTCTTGCCGCCTACGTCTCCACCTTCGGTCTGCCACCCTTACTACCCAAAACCTCTGGTCAGAAAATCTTCGCTATTGCCGTTCTGGCAACGATCGGTAGCCTTTTGTTTGACGGGCATCGTACGATGGCCGTCGGGCTTCACCTTGCCCTTATCAGCATACTGTGGATCGGCTGGCGCAAGATCATGGCAGCGCCTTCCCTTGATCATCTGTCTGCCCTGCTGATCGTAGCGGGTGCCGCCGTCGCCCTTTTGGGTACGGAACGCGACGGCAACGATGACGACGTCGACAAAGCCGTGCCTTTTCTCATCGTTAGTCTGGGCGTGGCGGGTATCGCCTTTATCGGTGCGTCAACGTCTATCGCCCAGAATGCCGGGGCGCTGAGTGCAGCACTAGGTGGATTATTAATTCTGAACTGGCCGAAACGACGTTTCGGGTTTGGCCTTCTCGCAAGGTGGGTGCCGCTTATCGTGTTGAGCGCGCTTAGCGCACAAATCGTCTTTTTCACGTCCGCGCCAGCATGGACTCTCGTCCTGTTGTTACCGGCCTTTTACGTCGAACGTCGGGTGACCTCCACCAGCGCCCTTAAAAGACCCGTTCTTATCGCTTTATGTGCTGCGGTTCCGACCGGAACTGCCTTCGCTGCGGCCTGGTTCGCGGCTTCATCCAACCTCTCCGGGGGTTATTAACCTAACAGATATTGGAGACTTTTCATGAACCGCTTTATTACTCTTTTCCTCGGCGTTTTTCTCGCCATCGCCGCAATTCTTCCGGCCTCTGCCGCCGATACGTACGCCGTCGATACGCAAGGCCGTCACTATTACGCCGGATTTCAGATCAGCCATCTGGGCTTTTCAATCATGCATGGCCGCTTTGACGAGCTTGACGGCTCAATCCAGTACGATGCCGCCAATCCTTCGGCGAGCAAGGTCAGCGTGGTCATTCAGGCGGCGTCCTTCAACTCCAATAACCCCAAGCGCGACGGCCACCTGAAGTCGCCGGATTTTTTCAACGTTGGAGAATTTCCCGAGATCACTTTCGTCTCAACCAAAGTCGAACCGGGCGCAAATGGCACCGCAAAAATTACCGGTGATCTGACCATGGTCGGGGTGACGAAATCCATCACCCTGGACGCGCGTCTGATCCAGGTCGGGGCCAACCCCTTTACCAAGGCCGCCACCGCCGCCTGGTCGGCGCGTGGCACCATCAAGCGTTCCGATTTCGACATCAAATACGGACTTCCGGCCATCGGTGATGACGTCACCCTGCTGCTCGATATCGAGGCCCTGAAACAATAGGCTAAACTTTTGTTAGAACAATATCCCGGTCATGGGTCAGGGCCGGGATTTTGTCTCGCGCCTCGACCACTTGGGACAAGTCGATGTCGGCGATGATGAAGCCCGGCTGCTCGCCGCCATCGGCCAATACCTGGCCCCAGGGATCAACAATCAGCGAATGGCCGAAGGTCTTTCGCTGACCGGGATGAGAGCCGCATTGTGCGGGCGCTATAATGTAGCAGCCGGTTTCGATGGCGCGGGCCCGTTGCAGGACATGCCAGTGGGCCAGACCGCTGACCTGAGTGAAGGCCGAAGGCGTCGCGATCATCGCCGCCCCTGCCTGCGCCAGGGCACGGAACATATAGGCGAAACGCAAATCGTAACAAATTGTCATGCCGAGCGCCCCCCATGGGGTTTCAGTCAGAACAGCCTTGTCGCCGGCGTTGTAATGATTTGATTCCCGGTGCGTTTCCACGCCGCCCAGATTGACATCAAACATGTGGATTTTGTCATAGCGGGCGCGCACCACCCCTTGCCCATCAAGCAGGAAGGAACGATTGGCCATTTTGTCGCTGCCGGGAACCTCCACCAGTAAAGAGCCGATCAAAATCCAGGCGCCGGTTTCCCGCGCCAGATCCTGAAAACCGAGCAGCGCCGCATTGCCATCTTCGGGCTGGCAATTGGCTTTAAGGGTGGCCCGGTCCGGGGCCATAATGTTGACGGTTTCGGGAAACGTGATCAGGTCGGCCCCGCCCTCTCGCGCCGCCCGGGCAAAGTCGGATGCAACGGCGAGATTAACGGCAACGTCGACCCCCGAATTAGTCTGGATACAGGCAACCTTGAAGGGGCTGTTCATGGCGTATTCTAACCGCTGATCCCGAGCATTGGGTCGAGTTCATCATCAAGGTCAAGCTCGATCATATCATCACTGCCGCCAATGCATTTACCATCGATAAAAATCTGCGGAACCGACGTGCTGCCACCGGCCCGCTTGGTCATTTCCTGGCGTTTCTTTCGATCAAAGGTAACGTCGTACTCGGTGAAGGCGACCCCCTTATTGTTGAGAAGGTGCTTGGCGCGGTAACAGAACCCGCACAGCGAGGATGTATAGATTTCAACTTCGGCCACGTCGTTAAAACTCCGTATTTGTCAATTGTCGATCTTCCAGCCCCTTATATAGGAAGTCGAGTGGAAATCACAAAGGGAACGGCCTTAAAACCCGGCCCAGGGTCAACACATCGACGGCCCCGGCCCCGGCCTTAAGCAGGGCACGGGTAACGGCGGATACCGTCGCGCCGGTCGTCAGCACATCATCAATGAGGACGATGCGCTTGCTCGTGATTTCGGGCACGTACTTGTCGCGCACCCGAAAAGCGCCGCTGACATTGCGCTTTCTTGCCGAAGGGCTGAACCGGCCTTGCGACGGCGTGGCGCGTTTGCGTATCAACAAGTTCGGAATCGCCCGCACACCGCTTAAGGCGCTTAACGATTGGCCGAGCAAAGCCGCCTGATTGTAACGGCGTCGGAACAGGCGGCTCCAGTGCAACGGCACCGGCGCGATCAGGTCGGCGTTTTCCAGCACATCGACCCCGGCCCGGGCCATCCAGCGGGCGAAGGCCGACGCCGCTTCGGTCCTGTCCGCATGCTTGAATGTCAAAATGAAAGGACTGGAGGCTTCATCATAAGCAAGCACCGCCCGCGCCCGTTCGAACACCGGGCGTTGCCTGACGCAGGAACCGCATAGAGTGCCATCGGAAAAATCTTCACCCTGGCCTGCGAACTCGAACGGCAGGCCGCAGATGGCGCACTGAGGCTGGCCGATAAAAGTTACCGCCTGCCAGCAATCAAGACAGAGTGTGCCTTGTTCCACGACCAGGGTTGAACAGTTCAGACATTGCGGTGGCAACAGCACGTCCAAAGCGCGCCGCCCGAATTGGCGCAAGGGAGAAGCGAAAGTCGCTTTTATCAAAGGTTCTGCCTGTGTCATAACGTAAGCATGTCCGAATCCATGACCGTGTTCAACCGCCGCATCGTCGGCCGCCACCGTGACCGGGCGGCTGCAAGTCTTAGCGCGCATGATTTCCTGTTCAACGAAACCGGTGAGCGTTTGTGTGATCGCCTCGACGATGTGCGGCGAAAATTCCCCTTATGCCTTGATCTGGGATGTAGAACAGGCGGCCTTGGGCGCATGCTGGACGGACGCGGCGGCGTCAAAACCCTTATCCAGTGTGATCTGTCTTTACCCATGAGCAAACGCGCCGGTCCACTGGCCATTGTCGCCGACGAGGAATTGCTGCCCTTCGCGCCGCAAAGCTTCGATCTGGTGCTCAGTAATTTATCCCTGCACTGGGTCAACGACCTGCCCGGCGCACTTTCCCAAATCCGCCGTTGTCTGAAACCGGGCGGCATGTTCTTAAGTTCGATGCTGGGCGGGGAAACCCTGAAGGAATTACGCCAGTCTTTGGCCGCCGCCGAAACGGCTATAGATGGCGGACTTAGCCCCCGCATTTCTCCTTTCGCCGACGTCAAGGACGCAGGCAACCTGTTAGCACGGGCCGGATTCACTCAGCCCGTCGCCGACCTTGAAACCCTTAGCGTATCTTACCCTGAACCTTTCAAATTAATGGCCGACCTGCGCGGCATGGGCGAAAGCAACGCCGTCATTGAAGCCCGCAAAGGCCTGACCAGTCGGGCCATGATGATGGAAGCGGCCCGGCGTTACGTAGAAGATTTTGCGGATGAAGACGGTCGTATCCCGGCGACTTTTCAGATCATTACTTTGACCGCTTGGGCCGAAGATGAAAATGATGATAAGATTTGAACAGTAATAAAAAGAGGAAATAATTATGTCTTTTAACATCAAAAAAACCATCATCGCTTTTAGCGGTATTTTCGCCATCGCCGCCCTCACCGCCTGCTCGCCGGAAGTCGGCTCGAAAGAGTGGTGTGAGGACTTGAAGGCAAAGCCCAAAGGTGAGTGGAGTGCCAACGAAGCCACCGACTTCGCCAAGAGTTGCGTTTTCTAGAATACGACAGACTTAATCCTGGACGGCCATGAAATTTCCCGATCCCCTGATCCGTGGCCATCTGGTCAAGCGCTATAAACGCTTTCTTGCCGATGTCGAACTCGAAGGCGGTGAGGTTGTCACCGCCCATTGCGCCAATTCCGGTTCCATGTTGAGCGTCAAGGAACCAGGTTCCGAAGTGTGGCTGTCCCCGGCGCGAAATCCCGAACGCAAGTTGCGCTACACCTGGGAGCTTGTAAAAATTGGCGACACCTTTGTCGGCATCAACACCGCCTTGCCCAACGCCATCGTCGAAGAAGCGATCAGGAATGATAAAATTCCCGAACTGACCGGATACGCAAACCTGCGCCGCGAAGTCAAATACGGTAAGAACTCGCGCATTGATTTGTTGCTCGAAGACCCAAGCCTCCCCATGTGTTATGTCGAGGTCAAGAACGTCACGCTCAGGCGCGGACTAGAAAAAGGCGATCCGGTCGAATTCCCGGATTCGGTCACAACACGGGGGGCCAAGCATCTGATTGAGCTGGCCGATATGGTCGAGCAAGGCCACCGCGCCGTAATGATGTATCTTGTGCAGCGTGAGGACGGCGAGAGTTTCACCATTGCCGGGGATATCGACCCCGACTATAAAGCCGGGCTTGATGCGGCGATGGCAGCAGGGGTTGAAGTATTGTGTTATCAATGCACACTAGGGACCTCGGCAATAGAACTGTCAAAGCCGGTGAAACTGGCCCTTTGAAGTAGTTAGAGTGACTAAATGAACGATCAGATAAGCGAAGAAGCTGTATACCCCGAGGAACGCTCGGTAAAAATACACGCCGCAAGCGATTTTGAAGGCATGCGCAAGGCTGGCCGTCTGGCCGCCGAAACGCTCGACATGCTCGCTCCCCTGATCAAGCCGGGTATCACGACCGAGGAAATCAACACCCTGGTCCACGATTACACGCTTGAGCACGACGGCATTCCGGCCCCGCTCAATTATCGCGGTTTCCCGAAATCAGTCTGCACGTCCGTCAACCACGTCGTATGTCACGGCATTCCCGGCAATAAGAAGCTCAATGACGGCGATGTCCTCAACATCGATGTCACCACTATTCTGGATGGCTGGTTCGGTGATACCAGCCGCATGTTTTATGTTGGCGATGTCGCGCTCAAGGCGCGCAAGTTGGTGCAAACCACTTTTGAAGCCATGTGGCAGGGCATCAAGGTTGTTCGCCCCGGCGCCACCACCGGGGACATCGGCCACGCCATTCAGGAATATGCCGAAGCCAAGCGATATTCGGTTGTGCGTGACTTTTGCGGCCACGGATTGGGGCGGATTTTTCACGATGCCCCCAACATCATGCACTTCGGCACCCCCGGTAAAGGCATGACCTTAAAGGCTGGCATGTTCTTCACGATCGAACCGATGGTCAACATCGGCGGCTATGACGTGAAAATAAAATCTGACGGCTGGACCGCGGTTACCAAGGATCGCTCCTTATCTGCTCAATTCGAACATTCCATCGCCGTCACTGATGACGGGTTCGAAGTTTTCACCCAGTCCCCCGTCGGTTTCGATTGCCCACCCTACGGGGCGTAATGGCTGAAAATTCCGATCATAGCGGCCATCGGGAGCGCCTCCGCAACCGATTTATGAAAAGCGGCCAGGAAAGCCTTGCCGATTATGAGCTTCTCGAACTCGTGCTGTTTCCGGCATTGCCCCGGCGCGATACAAAACCACTGGCAAAAGCCCTGCTCACGAAGTTCGGCTCATACGCCGAGGTCATCAGCGCCGAACCGCAGGAACTTCGCAGCATCGACGGCATTGGCGAGGCCGCCGTGGTAACCCTGAAAACCGTTCAGGCGGCGGCCCTCAGGCTGTCTCAAGACGAAATCATGAACCGCCCGGTCCTGACCTCGTGGGACAAGTTGATGAAATACTGCCGGGCCAGCATGGCTTATGAAAAATCGGAACATTTTCGTATCTTGTTCCTGAACAAGAAAAACGTCCTGATCGCCGACGAAGTGCAACAGCAAGGCACCGTCGATCATACACCCGTCTACCCCCGCGAAGTGGTCAAGCGCGCCCTGGAACTGGGCGCGAGTGCAATTATCATGGTCCATAATCACCCCAGTGGCGATCCGTCACCATCAAAAGCCGATATCGAGATGACCATGGAAGTCAAAGAGGCGGGCGAAAAACTGGGGCTTATACTGCACGATCATGTCATCGTTTCCAAAAGCGGCAATAATTCATTCAAGACCATGGGACTCCTTTAAATTATGACCACATCGTTACCGTTGATCCGGGTCTTTATCCCGTTCGCTCTGGGTTATTTCCTGTCCTATTTGTACAGGGTGGTCAACGCCGTGATTGCCCCTGACCTGATTTCAGAACTGGGGCTGGGGGCATCGGACCTGGGATTGTTGACGAGCGCCTATTTCTTGTCCTTCGCGCTGTTCCAACTCCCCCTTGGCATGCTTCTGGATCATTACGGCCCACGCAAGACAGAGGCAATTTTGCTGCTGTTCGCAGCTACCGGCGCCTTCGTTTTCGCGCTATCACACAGCGCCACCGGCCTGATCGTTGGTCGGGCGTTGATCGGGTTAGGCGTTTCGTCGTGCCTGATGGCGGCGTTCAAAGCCTATTCCATCTGGGTGCCGCGGGAACGCCTGCCATTAATTAACGGTTTTCAGATGTCCGCTGGTGGTCTCGGCGCGCTCAGTGGCACCGTGCCGGTCGAAGCGGCACTGTCCTTTACAGACTGGCGCGGCGTCTTTCTTTTCTTAGGCGCGCTCACCGTGGTCTCCGCCGCCGTGATCTTTTTTGTCGTGCCCAAACGCGATGAAAGCGACATGAAAGAAGCATCGGGTGGTTTCAAAAGCCAGATCGAGGGCGTCATCGCCGTCTTCACCAGCCCCTTGTTCTGGTGGATCGCGCCGCTAACCGTCACCTCGCAAGCGGCGTTCCTGGCCATTCAAAGCCTGTGGGTCGGCCCCTGGTTGCACGATGTTGGCGGGCTTGAGCGCAATCAGGTGGCCAATCACCTGTTACTGGTTGCCGCATCCATGATTGCCGGATTTATTTCCTGGGGCGTCATCACCGACCGATTGAGACGGTATGGCATAAAACCGATGCCTGTCGCCATCACCGGTATGAGCCTTTTCATCATCGTGCAATGCCTGATTGCTTTCCGGCTAGTCGAAGCCGTTCTGCCCTTATGGATGTTGTTTGGGTTTTTCGCCACCGCTGGCATCCTGCCCTACGCCGCCTTGTCGCAGAAGTTTCCTTTGTCTCTGTCGGGGCGGGTTAACACCGGGCTTAATCTACTGGTCTTCGTCAGCGCCTTTGCGGCCCAGTGGGGAACCGGCGTGATCATTGGCATGTGGCCAAAGACGGCGGCTGGCAATTACGACCCGGCTGGCTACCAGGCTGCATTTGGTGTTATATTGGGCCTTCAGGTTGCGGGCCTTCTCTGGTTGATGGTTTTCACCAAAGGCCGTCGGGCTTTTGGTGCAATCGGACAGGATACTTAAGTCGATCACCACTTTTAATTCGGGCCCGGTTTCGCTATACCCGCCCTTCAATTTTGCTTGCAATAGGAACCCGCGATGATCCCCCGCTACAGCCGCCCCAACATGACCGCCATTTGGGAGCCCGCCAACAAATTCCGCATCTGGTTCGAAATAGAGGCTCACGCCTGCGACGCGCAGGCAGCACTTGGTGTCATTCCGGCCCAAGCAGCAAAGGCAGTCTGGAAGAATGGCGACAAACCTTATGATCAGGCGCGCATTGACCGCATCGACGAAATCGAACGCGAGACCCACCACGATGTCATCGCATTCTTGAGCGAACTTGCCGAGCATGTGGGCGATGAGGCCCGGTTTATCCATCAGGGCATGACATCGTCCGATGTTCTGGATACCTGTCTGAGCGTCCAGATGACCCAGGCCGCCGATATTATTCTTGCCGACATGGACGCCCTGCTGGTTGTTCTGGAACGCCGGGCGCATGAGCACAAGGATGATGTGTGCATTGGCCGTTCGCATGGCATTCACGCCGAACCGACAACCTTCGGCATCAAGTTGGCCGGCCATTATGCGGAATTCAAGCGCAACCGCGAGCGCATGGCCGTGGCCCGTGATGAAGTCGCCACCTGCGCCATTTCCGGTGCCATCGGTACATTCGCCAACATCGACCCGAAGGTAGAAGAATATGTCGCCGACAAACTGGGCCTTAAACCCGAACCAGTATCGACCCAGGTCATTCCTCGCGACCGTCACGCCGCATTTTTTGCCACCATGGGCATTGTCGCCGGGGCCATCGAACGGCTGGCCACGGAAATCCGCCATCTTCAGCGCTCAGAAGTGCGCGAGGCCCAGGAATATTTCGCGCCGGGCCAAAAGGGTTCCAGCGCCATGCCCCACAAGCGCAACCCAATCCTGTCGGAAAATCTGACCGGCCTAGCCCGCATTGTCCGCGCCGCCGTCATTCCGGCAATGGAAAATATTACCCTTTGGCATGAACGCGATATTTCCCATTCGTCCGTCGAACGCATGTTCGCGCCCGACGCGACGGTCACGCTGGATTTCGCCCTGGTCCGCCTGACCGGCATGATGGACAAGTTGGTCGTCTATCCCAAAACGATGATGGAAAACCTGATGCAGTTCGGTGGCTTGCATGATTCGCAACGGGTTCTACTAACACTGACCCAGAATGGCATTAGCCGCGAAGACGCCTACGTGATCGTTCAGCGCAACGCCATGAAGGTTTGGCGCAGCTATGGCATCGACCCGGACGATCCTGATGGAAACGTCGAGCCTAACCAGGAAGACAAAAATGCGGCCCTGCACGAAAGCCGCTTTCTCTATTTCCTATCTATGGACAAAGAAATCGGAGAAACATTGGGTGCCGATAAACTGGCCGCATTATTTGACGGCCCGTCAATCAACTACCACACCAAAAACGCCGACGTTATCTTCGCTCGGGTTTTCGGCTCTTAATCTAAATTTTAGTCACCGACGCGACCGTGGTCGTCGCCCAGCGGTTCAGGGTAACCGTTGAGGACTTCCTTTTCGGCGACTGCCTGAAAGCGCTGAATTTCGGCCCGAATAACATCATCGCTGATGTTGACGCCACCGTCGGTGAAGCTCTTCGATACCATTCTGACGACATCCTCAAAGCCAGCCTCTTCAAGGTCGGAAACAACAACTTTCTTGGCGAAGACCTCTGCAGCGTCCCCACTTAAGCCCAGTTTCTCAGCTGCCCAATGCCCAAGCATCTTGTTGCGCCTGGCCTCTATTTTAAAGCTGCTTTCCGCGTCGTTCTTGAATTTTGCTTCTTCGCTGGTGCCACGTTTTTTAAAGCTGTCGCTCATCGCTGATATCCTTATTGCCGGAACATTTCCGGGACAATACTTGCCAATGTTAGGTTTCGCAACGGCTACTGATAATTGCTGCGAAATTACCTTACCTAATATATATAGTGCAGATATGTGCACATTGGTAACCCTGCGCCGCCCGAATCATGATTGGCCACTGATTGTCGCGGCTAATCGTGATGAAATGATCGATCGGCCATGGACGCCGCCCGACCGGCATTGGCCTGATCGCGATAACGTCACGGCTGGTCAAGACACCTTGGCAGGCGGGACATGGCTGGGCGTCAATGACGACGGCCTGATCGCCGGTGTGCTCAACCGCACCGGTTCGCTGGGGCCTGATCCTACCTTACGAAGCCGCGGCGAACTACCGCTGGAGGCTCTTGATCACGCTGAGGCCACTGTCGCCGCCGAAGCCTTAGGCGACCTTGATCCTTCCGCCTATCGACCCTTTAATCTGTTTGTTGGCGACGCCCGGCAGGCATTCTGGATATCGTCCGTCAATGAATTCGGGGAACCGGGTATGCGGGTCAATGAAATTCCTGTCGGGCTTTCCATACTGACCGATTGCGATCTTAATGACGTATCCTCTGCAAGGGTGAGCCGCTACCTGCCGGAATTCCGCGCCGCCGCCGCACCCACTTTAGGCGCCGATGCGGCCCAAGATGACTTTTCGGCCTGGATCACCTTGCTCTGCGCCAAACATACGGATGAGCAGGCAGGCACAAAAGGGGCTATGAATATTGCCCGCGGCGACGGCTTTGGCACCGTTTCCTCCTCGCTGATGGCGATTCCTTCCCTGGCCCTGGCACCACAAAAACCACGCTGGGTTTTTGCCGCCGGTGCGCCCGACAAGGCACCCTTCGCGCCGGTTCTGATTTGATCTTTCGGGGCCGTTGTTTTGTGTAAGGACTCCTGCTATACGAGGCTTTCAATTTAAAGTTTTTTTGGAAACCAACCTCCCATGGCCAGACGCAGACAGATATTCGAAGGCAAGGCGAAAGTCATTTTTGAAGGCCCTGAACCCGGCACCTTGGTTCAGCACTTCAAGGACGATGCTTCGGATTTCAACACCAACAAAACTGGCACGATTACCGGAAAAGGTGTCATCAACAACCGGATTTCCGAACACTTGATGATGAAGTTGAGCGATATCGGCATCCCGACCCATTTCATGCGTCGCCTGAACATGCGCGAGCAGCTTGTCCGCGAAGTCGAAATCATTCCCCTGGAAGTCGTCGTTTGCAACATCGTCGCGGGCTCCCTGGTCAAGCGTTTCGGTCTCAGCGAAGGCACCCCACTGCCGCGCTCCATCGTCGAGTACTATTACAAATCCAGTGAACTTGGCGACCCCATGGTCAATGAAGAACATATCACCGCCTTTGGCTGGGCCAGTCCGCAGGAACTGGATGAAATGATGAGCCTGACCTTGCGCATCAACGATTTTATGTCCGGTCTGTTTTTAGGCGTCGGCATCCGGCTGGTTGATTTCAGGCTTGAATTCGGCAGACTTTGGGAAGACGACCAGATGCGCATCGTGCTGGCCGACGAGATCAGCCCTGACAACTGCCGTTTCTGGGACACCAAGACCGACGAGAAGATGGACAAGGACCGCTTCAGGGAAGACATGGGCGGTGTCAAGGAAGCCTATCAGGAAGTCGCCCGCCGTTTGGGTATCCTGCCCGAAAGCGGCCCGACAGATATGCGTGGACCGGAACTTATGCAATGAAAGCACAAATCCACATCACCCTGAAACCCGGCGTGCTTGATCCCCAGGGCAAGGCCGTCAAACAGGCACTGGGCTCGTTGGGATTCTCCGGCGTCGAGGAAGTCCGCCAGGGCAAGTTTATCGAGATCGAACTGGTTGAGACGGATCCCGCCCGCGCCCATGAGACTGTCGAGGGCATGTGCAAGCAACTGCTCGCCAATATGGTTATCGAAAATTATTCAATCGAGATTACGGACTAGAAAGAATTTGAAAACATCCGTCATCGTCTTCCCCGGATCGAACTGTGACCGCGACGTTCAGGTCGCCCTTGCGGCGTCTACGGGCGTTGAGCCCGAGATGGTCTGGCATGGCGACACGGACCTTGCCAAAACCGACCTTATCGTTATTCCCGGCGGCTTCTCCTACGGCGATTACCTGCGCTCGGGGGCCATGGCCGCCCATTCGCCGATCATGCGCGAGGTCATCAGCCGCGCCAAGGCCGGTGTGCCGGTGCTGGGCATTTGCAACGGCTTCCAGATTTTAACAGAATCCGGCCTGCTGCCCGGTGTGCTTATGCGCAACGCCGATCTAAAATTCGTCTGCAAGGACGTGTTTCTTAAAGTCGAGGACACCGACACCCTGTTCACCCGCGGCTACATGCAAGGTCAGGTCATCCGCGTGCCCATCGCTCACCACGATGGCAATTTTGAAACCGACGAGGAAACCCTGAAACAATTAGAAGGCAACGGCCAGGTTGCTTTTCGCTATTGCGACGCAGGCGGCGCCATAACCAAAGCCGCCAACCCGAACGGCTCTCTCGCCAATATCGCCGGCATCGTAAGCGAAGGCCGCACCGTGCTGGGCCTGATGCCGCACCCCGAAAGACTGGTCGATCCCCTACAAGGCGGCACCGACGGCAAGGCCATGTTCGACGGCCTTGTAGAGGCCCTGGCCGCATGAGCGCCGATAACTTCGAGGAACTGGTTTCCAAATGTGTGCTGTCAGGCTTCCCGCAGCGCCTGCTCTACGTTTTCGTCCGCGCCGCCTTTATGGATGAAGGCGACGAGGAGGCCGGTGTCGTACAGGTGCTATTCGACGCCCACCAACCGGCCCAGCCGGGCCTGAACTTTGCCGACGTTCGAACAACCGCCGATGCGCAAAGCCCCGACTGGAATATCATCGTCGTCGGCAGCGCCAAAAATTCTGACGCCTCTCGCCCCAGCGACGAGCAGGCAACCGCATTTTTGGCCGACATGCGCGAGAAAATCCTTGTTGGTGACATTGCCGACTTCTCTTTGCTGGACCGCGACGGTCAACCCCTTGAGATTGAAACGGAAATCGGAGAACACGATGATCCAGGTCACGGACAAAGCCCACCCCTGGTACATTAAGTATTGCGCGAACGGCGTTGTTTGACGGAAATTAGATTAATGTCCATTGAGTCCACCCATATATTGCCAATCTCCATCGGCTTGCAGTTCGCAGCGGCGTTGCTGGCTTTTCGCCTGACCCGTTCGACAATTGGCGGCGTTGCCTGGGGCTTCATGGCAGCGGCCCTTTTGCTGATGGGAGTCCGCGACAGCATCAGCTTTTACGAAATGCTGGAAGGTGGAGTCAGTCAGGGAGCAAGCAACGCCGACTTCGTAACGCTGCTGACATCGGCGCTTTTGGTCATTGGTATGGCCATGATTGCTGCCGCCTTCAGCACAACCCGACGAACAGAAAACAAACCCCGCCCCGCCGAAGACATCGAGGATTTACTACACGACGCCATTGAAAATATTTCCGAAGGTTTTGTTGTTTTTGACGCCGAGGGAAAATTGGTCATCTGCAACAACCGCTACAAGGAATTTTACGGCTATTCCGACGAAGACTGCGCACCCGGTGTCCATACCAGAGAACTGGGGCGATTGGACCTGGAACGCGGATCCGTCAACTTTGAAGGCGAGGCCGCGGAATATGCCGAGCGCCGTAATTCCGCCCACCCTCTTCACGACATTTTTATTGTCAACCTGAAGGACGGCCGTATCCTTGAAACCCGTGATCGGAAAACGGCGACCGGCGGCATCGTCAGTTTTCAACAAGACGTGAGCGAGCGCGAACAGGCGCGCCTGACTTTACAACAGAACCACGACGAACTAGAACGGCGCGTCGAAGAACGCACACACGCGCTATCCAAGGAAGTGACCGAGCGAAAACGGGCGGAAGAAAAAGCCGAGATCGCCAGCCATGCCAAATCAGACCTGATGGCCAACATGAGCCACGAATTGCGGACGCCACTCAACGCCATTATCGGCTTCTCAAGCACGATAAAGGATGAAACGTTCGGCCCCATCGCCAATGACAAGTATCGCGAATACATAGGCGATATTCAACAATCCGGGGAACATCTTCTCGAACTCATCAATGACATCCTCGATGTTTCCGCTATCGAGGCAGGTGCTATGGAATTGCATGAGGAGACCGTCTCTTTATTGACAGTCGTTGATTCCTCTGTTCGCCTCATCATGCCCAGAGCAAACAAGGGGCGCGTTACCGTCGCCGCCTCTATCGATCCAGATTTCCCGTCAATAATCGTCGATCAACGTCGGCTGAAACAGATCATCCTCAATTTACTCAGCAACGCCGTCAAGTTTACACCTCAAGGGGGGGAAGTTTCCGTCAAAGCCGAATTAAATGATGAGGGCTCATTTTTCATCGCAGTCGCCGATTCCGGCATCGGCATGAACGCAAATGAGGTGAGGGTTGCCCTGAGCACGTTCGGGCAAGTCGACAGTGGCCTTAACCGCAAGCACGAAGGCACTGGCCTGGGGCTGCCATTGACCAAAGGATTGATGGAACTGCATGGCGGAATATTGAAAATCAAAAGTGAGATAGACCATGGCACTGTGATAACAGTGATTTTCCCCAAGGAATGTGTCGCCCGAAATTCTTGAACAAGATGGCAATAATCAACTCGTCATCGCGCCCTTGAATTTGCCATACTCAGGCCATGCTCTTACCGCTTAATGACGACAACCCCTTAAAACGCATCCCGTTCCAGTATGTGACGGTGGCCTTTATTGCCACTTGCGTGCTGGTCTTTTTGTGGCATTTTTCCCTGGGTACAGATGCTGGTCGCCAGGCGGTTTTGAGCTTTGGCGCTATTCCTTCGGTTCTGTTCGGAGGTCGTACCCTACCGCCCGAACTGGCGATAATCCCGGCCCCGCTGACGCTGATAACCTCAATGTTCATGCACGGCGGCTGGATGCACCTGATCGGCAATATGCTATTTTTGTGGGTGCTGGGCGACAATGTGGAAGACGCCATGGGCCATGTCCGGTTCATTGTTTTCTACCTTCTGTGCGGTATCGCCGCCGCCCTGACCCATGCCGCGATGGCCCCCGCCTCGACAACGCCGATGATCGGCGCCAGTGGGGCCATATCGGGGGTCATTGGGGCCTATCTTATCCTGCATCCGAAAGCGCAAATCCTGACCCTGGCATTCCGCTTTTTCATCCATATACCGGCTTATATTATGTTGGGAATTTGGATCGCCTTGCAGGTTTTCAACGTTTCTATGGCCAGCGATACGGGCGCGGGCGGCGTCGCCTGGTGGGCGCACATTGGCGGCCTGATCGCGGGGATCATCCTGATCGTCCCCATGCGTCACAAATCCGTGCCGCTGTTTGACGGTTTTGGTGTTAATCAACAAGCATCACTGACGGGTCCCTGGGGACGCTTGACATTGAAGCAAGCGGTAGATCATAACAAAAGACGCTCCTTCATCCCGAATTCAGGTAAAAAATGAAACCAACCGCCACCACCGCCTGCCCTCTGGATTGTCCATCCACCTGTTCACTGGAAGTGGAGATTCTGGGATCATCGAAAATCGGCCGTATTCACGGATCGAAAGACAACACCTATACGGACGGCGTCATCTGCGCCAAGGTTGCCCGTTACGGCGAGCGCGCCCATCACCCGGACCGGCTGACCAGCCCGCTGAAACGCACCGGGCCTAAAGGCAGTGGTGCATACGTGGAAATTTCGTGGGACGAAGCCCTTGATAGTGTTGCGGAAGCTTTCCTGAAAGCAGAGGCGCAATACGGGCCCGCAACCGTCTGGCCCTATTGTTACGGCGGCACCATGGGCCAGGTCATGCGGGACGGCATCCACCGGTTGCGCCACGTCAAGAAATACAGTGGTCAGCATGGCACTATTTGCAGCCTCGTCGCCGGTGTCGGATCGCGCGCTGGAACCGGCAAAAGGATGGGCCCCGACCCCCGCGAAATGGCCTGCTCAGACCTGATTATCATCTGGGGCACCAATCCTGTTTCAACCCAGATCAACGTCATGACCCACGCTATAAAAGGGCGCAAAAACCGCGGCGCAAAAATCGTCGTCATCGACACCTACCTGACTGAAAGCGCCAAACAGGCCGATGAATTCGTTTGCGTCCGTCCCGGCACCGACGGGGCGCTGGCCTGTGCCCTGATGCATGTGCTATTCCGCGACGATCTGGCCGATCGGGATTTTATGGCCAAATTTGCCGACGCTCCCGACGAGCTTGAAGCCCATTTAGCGGACAAGACACCCGCCTGGGCCGAGGCCATCAGCGGCGTTCCGGCTGCGCAAATTGAAGCCCTGGCGGCAATGATCGGGGCGACCAAAAAAACCTTTTTCCGGCTCGGCTACGGCTTCACCCGCAACCGTAACGGGGCCGTCGCCATGCATTCCGCCATCTCAGTCGCAACCGTCTGCGGTTCCTGGGCCTATGAAGGCGGCGGCGCGTTCCACAGCAATGGCGATATCTTCGGGCTCGACAAGACCCTTATTGAAGGCCTCGATGTGCGCGATCCCAGTGTGCGGGTTATCGACATGTCCCGCATCGGCGCGGCCCTGACCGGGGACCCACACGATCTTGGCGATGGCCCCCCGGTTACCGCCATGTTGATCCAGAACACAAACCCGATGATGGTCGCACCCGACCTGACGAAGGTCCATCAGGGCTTCGCCCGCGAAGACCTGTTCGTCTGCGTGCATGAGCATTTTATGACCGAAACAGCTAAGATGGCCGACATCGTGCTGCCGGCGACGATGTTCTTGGAACATGACGATATCTACAACGGCGGCGGCCATCAGCATCTGTCCCTGGGGCCGAAAGTCATCGACCCACCCGCCCTTTGTCGCAGCAACCATTTCGTTATTTGCGAACTGGCCAAACGCCTGGGCGCGGAACACCCCGGTTTCCAGATGACCCCGTGGCAGTTGATCGACGCCTGCCTGATATCGTCGGGTTACCCAGGCGTCGAATCCCTGAAGGAAAACCGCTGGATTGATTGCCAGCCTGATTTCGACACCTCCCACTACCGGGGCGGCTTCGCCCACCCGGATGGAAAATTTCATTTCAAAGCCGACTGGCATGCCCCCGTCCCCAAGGGTTTCGCCCCTGCGGGATCGCCTGAAAACATGCCTTCTTTACCCGATCACTGGGCGGTTATCGAAGAGGTAAACGAAGAGATGCCCTTCAAGCTGGTCACCGCCCCGGCCAGAAGTTACCTCAATTCGACCTTCACCGAGACCAAAACATCCCGCAAAAAGGAAGGCGAGCCGCATGTGAAAATCAATCCCCTCGATGCCCAAGGGCTCTGCATTTCCGACGGCGAGCGGGTTCGTCTTGGCAACGGGCGTGGCTCTATTGTGCTCAAGGCCAGGCTCTTTGAGGGGGCCCGTACTGGCGTTGTTATTGTCGAGAGCATCTGGCCAAACGCCGACTTTGAAGAAGGCATCGGCATCAACGCCCTGACCGGAGCCGACCCAATCGCCCCCGTCGGCGGCGTCGCTTTCCACGATATCGCTATCTGGATTCGTAAAATTAAGCACTGATCCTTGGTATTGATGCGGGAATCGGGTATTAAACTCCCAATATTTCAGTCTCCAATCCAGATCAGGACATCATGAGCGAAATTACAGCCGAAATCGTCGCCAGCCATGGTCTGAGCGAAGAAGAATACCAACAGGTTCTCGACATCATGGGCCGGGAGCCGAACCTGACGGAACTGGGCATTTTTTCGGTCATGTGGTCCGAGCATTGCTCCTATAAATCTTCGAAAAAATGGCTGAAAACTTTACCCACAGAGGCACCATGGGTGATTTGCGGGCCCGGCGAGAATGCCGGTATTATTGATATCGGCGACAACCACGCAATCATTTTCAAGATGGAAAGCCACAACCATCCATCCTTTATCGAGCCCTATCAGGGGGCGACGACGGGTGTTGGTGGCATCATGCGCGATGTCTTCACCATGGGAGCCCGGCCCATCGCCAACCTGAACGCGCTGCGCTTCGGCAGGCCAGACCATCCCAAGACGAAACATCTGGTTTCCGGTGTCGTCGCCGGGATCGCAGGTTACGGCAACTGCATGGGCGTTCCCACCGTCGGCGGGGAATGTGAATTCCATGCCTCTTACGATGGCAACATTCTGGTCAACGCCATGACCATTGGCCTGGCCGATGTCGATAACATTTTCTATTCCGCCGCCGCCGGAATTGGTAATTCGGTGGTCTATGTCGGCTCCAAGACCGGTCGCGACGGCATCCACGGCGCGACCATGGCCTCGACCGAATTTTCCGAGGATTCCGATGCCAAACGCCCAACCGTGCAGGTCGGCGACCCGTTCACCGAAAAATTGCTACTCGAGGCCTGCCTGGAACTAATGGCCACGGACGCCATTGTCGCCATTCAGGACATGGGGGCGGCTGGATTGACCTCATCCAGCTTCGAGATGGCCTCGAAGGGCGGCGTCGGCATCGATATGGACCTGGACGCGGTGCCACAGCGCGAAGTGAGCATGACAGCTTACGAAATGATGCTGTCGGAAAGTCAGGAGCGCATGTTGATGGTCCTGAAGCCGGGCCGCGAGGACGAGGCCCGCGCCATCTTCGAGAAGTGGGAACTGGACTTCGCTATCATCGGCACCCTGACCGACACCAAGCACATGGTCCTGCGTCACAAGGGCGAAATTGTTGCCGACCTGCCCATCGACCCGTTGGCCGAATCCTCACCCGAATACGACCGCCCGTGGGTGGAAACGCCGAAGCAGGCACCCATCGCCATTGCTGACACCAACGCCCCAAACGATCCCATGGCGGCTTTAAAGCAACTGGTCAGTTGCCCCGACCTGGCCTCCAAACGCTGGATCTGGGAACAGTATGACCACATGGTCATGGCCGACACCGTAGCGCGGCCCGGTGGCGACGCCGCCATCGTGCGTATCCACGGCACCAACAAGGCCATCGCCACAGCTTCTGACTGCACGCCGCGCTATTGTTTCGCCGACCCTTATGAAGGCGGCAAGCAGGTCGTCGCCGAAGCCTGGCGCAACATCACCGCGGTCGGCGCTAAACCCATGGCCATTACCGACAACATGAATTTCGGCAACCCCCAGCGCCCTGAAATTATGGGCCAGTTCGTCGGCTGCGTGAAGGGCATCGGAGAGGCCTGCATCGCCCTGGATTTCCCCGTCGTATCGGGCAATGTGTCGCTATACAATGAAACAAATGGCGAAGGTATCCTGCCAACCCCGACCATCGGCGGCGTCGGATTAATGATTGACGTCAACAAGCGCGCCTCTGTCGCTTTCTCAAAAGAGGGTCAGGATATTATCGTGATCGGCGAGACACTCGGCCATCTTGGACAATCGCTTTATTTGCGCGAAATTGAAGGCCGCGAAGAAGGCGCACCGCCGCCTGTCGATCTGGCAATTGAGCGGCGCAACGGTGATTTCGTTCGCTCCCTTATCGAAGCCGAGAACCTGACCACGGCCCACGATATTTCAGGCGGCGGCCTTGGCGTCGCGCTGGCCGAAATGGCCATGGCGTCCGGCATCGGGGCCACAATCGACGCCCCCGAACATGCCCCTGCCCTACACGGTTGGCTGTTTGGTGAAGACCAGGCCCGCTATATCATCGCCACCGATAACGCCGAGGACGTTCTGAGCAAAGCCAGGGCAGCCGGTGTTAGTGCCGAAAAAATTGGCCAAAGCGGTGGCAAAGTGTTGACTGTCGGTGGGCAAGCAACCATATCCGTTGAAGACCTTGCAGCCGGGCATCAAAGCTGGCTACCTACTTTTATGTCGCAACCGTAATTTATTTAGTGATTACAAAGGATTAACGCCTATGGCCATGGAATCTGCCGAGCTTGAACGGATGATCAAGGAAGCCCTTCCCGACGCGGAAATCGCCATCGAGGATTTGCGCGGTGACGGTGATCATTATTCCGCCCGCATTGTTTCCGGCGCTTTTGCCGGTAAATCCCGCGTCCAGCAGCACCAGATGGTCTACGCCGCCCTGCAAGGTAAAATGGGCGACCAACTTCATGCGTTGGCTTTAACCACCGACGTTCCGGCTTAAACAAAACAACTTCGACAAAGGAAATTTCAGATGAGCGACAATCCCACCTTCGAGCGCATCAACGGCGAAATCAACGACACCGACGTGGTCCTGTTCATGAAGGGCACGCCGATGTTCCCGCAGTGTGGTTTTTCCGCCGCTATCGTCGGCGCGCTTTCCCAGATGCAAGTCAAGTTCAAAGGCATCAATGTGCTTGAGGACATGGAAATTCGCGAAGGCATCAAGGCTTTTTCCGACTGGCCGACGATCCCGCAGCTCTACGTCAAGGGTGAATTTGTCGGCGGTTGCGATATCGTCAAAGAAATGTACGAGGCCGGCGAACTGCACAAAATGTTCGACGACAAGAGCATCGACTACCAGGCTTAAATCAGCGCGCCCTTCGGGCGACCCAGCCTCTGGAAGACACGTTTTAAATGGCGGCAGGAGTCAGATCCTGTCGCCGTTTTTCTTTATGTTGTAACGTTTTGATCACTCGCCTCGTCTAAGTCAGTATCAGCATCAAATCGATCGCTGATCCTGAACACGAAAGGTGATATTATGAGCGCTAATGAAAATGATACCGTAATAGATGAGAAGACAAGGCGATATATCGCCGTAGGTGCGTCGGCGGCTGTCAACTGCCGCCCGTGTCTCGAATTTCATCTGCCACAGGCTCGCCATGCCGGCATGAGCGAAAGCGAGATCAGGCAGGCGATCGAAATCGGTTTTGGCGTCAATCGCGGCGCCCATGCCAAGACCAAAGGCTTTATCGATGAAGTCATTGCCGATAGTGAACATGCGGACGCGACTGCGGGGTGCTGTGATGAACAGACAGCTGAACAAACCGGCTGCCGCTAATTCGCCGGAAATGGATATGGGCGTACATCGCGAGTTGGTGCGCGCCTTCATCCTGAAGCTGGTCGGTGATCCATTACTGGCTGAAGACCTCGCCCAGGATGTATTTGTGCGGGTTCAGCGTTCCTCCGCCTCCTTCCGGGGTGACTCCTCTGTGAAGAGCTGGTTGTGTGCGATTGCCCTTAATATCGTCCGGGATCATTTTCGAGCCGCCGGGCGCCTGCCTGAAACGAATGGCGACCCGAAAGCCCTTGAGGCGATTGCTGACGAAAATGACATTGAGGACGGCCTGCTTGAGAAAGAAATGGCTGCCTGTATCCACGAATATGTTCTGTTTTTGCCGAACCGCCTAAGTCAGGTGGTTGCACTGCATGACATCGCCGGGCTTTCACATGGCGAATTGGGCTCCGTACTTGATATATCAGAAGGGCATTCACGGGTCCTCTTGCATCGTGGAAGGGCGGCCCTGAAGGAACTGCTGCGGAACAACTGTGTACTATCGTTCGATAGCGACGGTGTGCCGTGCGAACGCAAGACCCGTTTAGTGTCGGGCGGTATCTGATTATTCAAAAGCGTAGGCGGACGTTCCGACGCCGCCGTCCATGAAGCCCCGGTGCAGGGCGCGCCCCCTGGCGTTCGCGCTGCCAGCGCCGAAGGCCACGCCAAGCGGCAGGAAATGCTCATCGCGTGGATGGGCCAGCGCCCCGTCTTCGTTGCGATAGTTTGCCAATGCTGCGCCATCCCCGGCGATCAGAATTTCTGTCAGCCAGTCATCAAAACGCAAAGCCCAGTCCGGCACTTTGTCGCCGCCGGGACGGAATGCCGACAAGTTATGAACCGCGCCGCCACTTGCCAGCACCAGCACGCCTTCATGACGCAACGGCGCCAACGCCTGGCCAAGCGCCATATGATGGGCCATGTCCAACCCTGCCTGAACGGAAAGCTGGGTTACCGGCACATCGGCCTCGGGGAGCATCTCCTTCAAGGGAGCCCACGCCCCGTGATCGAGGCCGCGGGCGGCGTCAAGGTGACACTCCATCCCTGCTCCATTCAATAATGCCTGTGCACGTTCTGCCAATTGCGGCGCCCCAGGTGCCGGGTATGACATTTGATACAATTCATCGGGAAAGCCATAAAAGTCATGAATGGTTTCGGGTTCCTGGGCCGTACTCAACGTCGGAACGGTGGTTTCCCAGTGTGCCGATACGCACAAGACTGACGTCGGCCTGCCTATGTTTTCGATGATCCCCCGCCAAAAAACGCGGGCCGGACAATCCTGCAATAAAATGGTCGGCGCACCATGGGAAAGAAAGACACTTGGCAAAGAGGCCACCTTGCAAACCCTCCTGAAACGAAAAAGGCGGCCCCTAAAGGGCCGCCTTTAAACAGTATATGTCTGGTTCGCTTAACGCGAATAAAATTCGATAACCAGATTGGGTTCCATTTGAACCGGGTACGGCACGTCGGCCAACAGTGGCTGGCGAACGAAGGTGCCCTTCATGGTTTTGTGGTCCACGGTCATGTAGTCGGGAATATCACGTTCGCTTGAGACAACGGCTTCCAGAACCATGGGAATGTCATGGGCCTTTTTGCGGACTTCGATGACATCGCCATCCTGAACCAGATAAGAGCCGATGTTAACCTTCTTGCCGTTGACCATGACATGGCCATGGTTGACGAACTGGCGCGATGCAAACACGGTCGGCACGAACTTCATGCGATAGACCACGGCGTCCAGACGGCGTTCAAGAATGCCAATCAGGTTTTCCGAGGTGTCACCACGACGGCGCACGGCCTCGGCATAATAACGGCGGAATTTTTTCTCGGTGATGTTGCCGTAGTAGCCCTTGAGCTTCTGTTTGGCCATCAGCTGGGTGCCGTAATCCGTTTCTTTACGACGCCGCTCGCCATGCTGGCCGGGACGGCTGTCACGGTTGTTGATGGGGCTTTTGGGACGTCCCCACAGGTTGACGCCAAGGCGTCGATTGATCTTGTACTTGGACTGAATACGTCTGCTCATAATGTTCTCTTTTCCATTCACTCGTTAGCCGGTTGTTTTTGTCCCAATAGCCTTCTACGCCACACATTGAACCGTCAACGGGTGTGCAGGGGCGGGGCCTTTTGACCCTCATTCTTGGGAAGAGTGCGGAATATAGCCATCCAGCCCGGAAAGGCAAGGGTTTTCGGCAAAATCAGCCCTGCAGAAGTTCGGCGTCCCAATAGAGATAATCCCGCCAGCTTTCGTGCAGATGGTTGGGCGGGAAACCACGCCCGTTTTGCTGCAATTCCCAAGCCGTCGGCTGGCGCGGGGCTGTCCGGGGATACATCCGCGAATCCTTGGGCAATTGATGGCCTTTGGACAAATTACACGGCGCACAAGCAGTGACCACGTTGCCCCACAACGTCCTGCCGCCACGCGCCCGCGGGATTACGTGATCGAAGGTCAGATTCTCCGTCGGAAAGGTATCGCCGCAATACTGACACGAGAAGCGGTCCCGCAAGAAGACGTTGAAGCGGGTAAAAGCCGGGCGCTTGGCCATGGGGATGTATTCTTTAAGCGCAATCACGCTGGGCAGCGGCATCTCCAGGCTTGGGGAATGCACCGCCTGATCATATTCATCGATGACATTAACACGGGCCATAAACACCGCCTTGATAGTGTCCTGCCAGGACCAAAGCGACAGCGGGAAGTAGCTCAACGGCCGGAAGTCGGCGTTGAGAACGAGAGCCGGATAGCGTTCGAGAACCGCTGACACCTCTATTTCTCCCAAATCTATAAAGGCACGATACTACATGTTGTGTTACAAGCCAATTACAAGTCTGGTTCCTATAATTCGTGTGGGAGCGGGTAGACCGTCTTCGGCGGCACCCGGTGCACCACATAGGCGATGGCCACAAGGGCGACAGTGCCAAACAGCATCGGCTCCAGCAGAAACATCGGCCCAGGATCGCTCAACATGATCACCACCGGCGTCGCCCCGGCTGGCGGATGGGTTAAACGCGTGGCAACCATCAGGCCGATAACGATGCCAACGACGATGGCGATTGCCCACCAATCCGGGGGAAGGAACATTCTCAATCCCAACGTCACCACAGTCGCCAGCATGTGCCCGCCGATAACATTGGCGGGTTGAGCCAGCGGACTTTTTGGCACCCCGAACAAAAGCACGCATGACGCCCCGAATGGCGCGATCAGAAAAGGCTGCGCCGTTACGCTGCCAAGCCAGCCGACAAACCCCATACCGAGCATGGCACCAATACCGGACTTGATCCAGAAGGCACTGTGCAATTCAGGTTGATGACGGCGAAAGAACGACATTAAATTCATAACGTCATGGTTATAATCATTGCTGCAATTACATGCTACCTTGATTATATGGCTGAACCATCAAACCACCCTGTCGTTACCCGGTTCGCCCCGTCACCGACGGGCCTTTTACATCTGGGCCATGCCTATTCGGCGTTGTTTGCGCAAGCTCTTGCCCAAAAGGCAGGCGGGCGGTTTTTGTTGCGCATTGAAGACATCGACCCGCTACGCTGCAAACCCGCATTCGAGGCCGCCATTTTTGAAGACATGGCCTGGCTTGGCCTTGCGTGGGAACAGCCGGTGCGGCGTCAGTCCGATCACATGCAGACCTATGCCCGTGCGCTTACGCGGCTTGAAGAGCGGGGCCTGTTGTATCCATGCTTCTGTTCACGCAAGGAAATACGCGACGAGATCGAAGCCGCTGGCGGCGCCCCCCAAGGCCCGGAAGGGCCTCACTATCCGGGCACCTGCCACGCCCTCCCCATTAATGAGGTGCACGCGCGCAAACAGGCAGGTGAACCCTACGCCCTGAGACTTGACAACAACAAGGCGTTAGCGGAAGTCGACGGCCAACTCGTCTGGCATGATTGTAAACTTGGCGACATCACCGCCCATCCCGAACGCTTCGGTGATGTGGTGCTGGCCCGCAAGGATAGTCCGACCAGCTATCATCTGGCCGTCACCATCGACGATGATCTGCAAGGGGTCACCCTGATCAGCCGGGGAGAAGATCTGTTGCCATCGACCGACATCCACCGATTGCTTCAGGAACTGCTCGGCCTGAACGTGCCGGATTACCATCACCATCCTTTATTGAACGATGGCGAAGGCCGCAGGCTGGCAAAGCGTGACAAGGCGCAAACCATCCGCGCCCTGCGCGAGGCGGGCGAAAGCCCGGAACATGTCAAACAAATGACCGGGCTATAAAACCCCCTGCATAACGTATTTCAGAATCCGCACCACCTGTTCGGGCGTTTCGGTAACGGCCATTGCCGCGCCGTCGACTTCTTTCAAGGGGTGGTTTATGGCCGGGTCGTGCAGGGTAATCAGGGGCGTCCCCAGGGCCACCGCGTAACCGGCGTCGAAGGCCGCGTTCCACTGCTTGTACTGATCGCCAAAGCGGACGACAACGACATCGGCGCGTTCTATCATGGTGCGGGTGCGGATAGCGTTGACGCCTGCGCCCTTTTTATCCTTCCAGAAATCCTCGGCCTCAGCTCCAAGTATCTCGACGCCGCACTCATCGCTGGTGGCGTGATCGGTAACCGGGGACAGGAAATCGATATCCAGACCGGCTTTGTTAACACCCGCTTCGATCTGCTGACGCCAGTCCGTGTGGATTTCACCAGAAAGGTAAACACTCAATCCTTCTTCATTCATGTTCTCAAAGTTCCAAAATTCAAGGGGGCCCAAATCATAGAGCGCAGATTTTCAGGGTCAAGCAACTGAGCGAAACCTTGTCAATTCCGCGTCCTTGTGCCAGCTTTACTCCTATGAAAATTTCTGCCCGCAAAGTTGCCCCTGATGTCTATGCACTCAACTTCGACGATACCGAGGTCGTGCTCGAAGGCAAGGAAATCAAGATGCTGCTTCTTGAGGTCATGCAAACCCTTGCGCCCGGTGGTTCGACAAAAAAAGAAGACACCCGGACCAAGGACTTCATGCGCCGCATCAAGAACGCCAATGATGTGGGAATTCAGAAATTGCTTCTGGTCGCCGATCATGAAGATATTCTGGTATTGCTTAAAACGGGCGAGCTTGATCTGATGTTACAAGACAAGTTCTTCAATAACATGAGCGATAAGAACCGAAAAATTTTCGAGGAAGACCTGATCTATCAATTTAAAGAAGGCGTCCCGGCGCAACGCTCCAAGCAGGCCATCAACCGGCTCATCGAAACCACCAAGGACCTGGAAGTCGAAGGCGCCCTTGTTTATGAAAATTTAATGAGCCGCTAAAAAAAAAGGGCGGGAATTAATCCCGCCCCTTCTCAAGTCTTTGCTCTTTTTAACGTCAAACCAAAAATCAGGCGACCTTGCGATCGCGGGTGCTTTTGACGTAGGCGCGGGCGCAATGACCGGCGCAATAGGGCTTGCCCTCAACAGAGGGTTGGCCGCAAAAACGCAAATCATCCCTGCCCGGTTCCCCTTCAGGCCAATTACACATGCCCGATGTCAGCTCTTCCATCTTGACCATGTCGGCCCGCGAAGGGATCACCATGGACGCAACCCGAACAGGCTGCTGCGGCAATCTTGCTACACGAGGCGATCTAGGGCTGGCATTGATCGGTGATTGGCGTTTGGGCAGGCACAAGCGGTGCACCTTGCCGACAACGGCATTTTTGGTAACGCCCAGGCGGCGACCAATTTCAAGTGTCGGAATTCCTTCAGCCCACAGCGCCATAAGTGTTTTGACGCGATCCGGTGTCCAGTCGATAGCCATATTTTTGTTCAGGGACGCGAACGGTCAGGATTCCCCCCGAAAACCGTGTCAGCGCAGATCCTGCCTCCTTCTTGTTGGTTGGCGTTAAGCAGCTTGAAACGAGATAAAAGCTGTGATTTTTTTACTACATTTGCCGCCGTTTGCCTACCCCCATACTACATGTTGTTGAAATCGCTAGGTATTGTGGAGATTATCCACAAACCCTACTGTATAAGGTGGTTTTATCCCCCTTTTACACAGACTTATCCACGTGCGGGTAATCTTCTTCGCACCCGCACAACAATTCCGTTTCCTCAAGACCGTTGCCTTGCTTATACTTTTCCTGCATTGATTATTTAAAGGGAGCGCCGCCGTGACATCGTCCGACAAAAAGGCACTGAGCGACTGGGAACAGGCGGCAACTAAAGAACTTAAAGGTGGCTCACCTGATGACCTTGTCTGGAAGAGCCCCGAAGGCATCGACGTCAAAGCGCTTTATACCGCCGCCGATCTGGAAGGGCTTGAGGCCATCAACACCCTGCCCGGTTTTGCCCCTTACGTGCGCGGGCCACGGGCCACCATGTACGCAGGCAGGCCATGGACGATCCGCCAGTACGCCGGTTTTTCCACGGCCGAAGCGTCCAACAAATTCTACCGCGACAACCTGAAGGCCGGTCAGAAGGGCCTGTCCATCGCCTTCGACCTGGCCACCCACCGGGGTTATGATTCCGACCACCCGCGCGTCGTCGGCGATGTCGGCAAGGCCGGTGTAGCCATCGATTCTGTCGAGGACATGAAAATCCTCTTCGACGGCATCCCGCTTGATGAAATGACCGTGTCCATGACCATGAACGGCGCCGTTCTGCCCGTGCTCGCCGGTTACATCGTCGCCGCCGAGGAACAGGGCGTGCCCAGAGAAAAGCTGGCCGGAACTATTCAGAACGATATTCTTAAAGAGTTCATGGTCCGCAACACCTACATCTATCCGCCCGAACCATCCATGCGCATCGTCGCCGATATCATCGGCTATACCGCCGAACACATGCCCAAGTTCAATTCGATCTCCATTTCCGGTTACCACATGCAGGAAGCCGGGGCGACCGCCGTGCAGGAACTGGCCTATACCCTGGCCGACGGTGTTCAGTACGTCAAAACAGCGGTGGCCAGTGGTCTTGAAGTGGACGCCTTCGCGCCGCGCTTAAGCTTCTTCTTCGCCATCGGCATGAACTTCTTTATGGAGATCGCCAAGCTGCGCGCCGCCCGGATGTTGTGGTCCGAACTGATGGCTGAATTTAACCCCACCGACCCGCGCTCATCCATGCTGCGCACCCATTGCCAGACATCGGGAGTCTCGCTGACCGAAAAAGACCCTTACAACAACGTCATCCGCACCACCATCGAGGCCATGGCCGCGGTACTTGGCGGCACCCAGTCTCTGCACACCAATTCCCTTGATGAAGCCATCGCCTTGCCGACGCCATTTTCCGCCCGCATCGCCCGTAACACCCAACTGGTGCTGGCCGAAGAGGCGGCGCTGACCCGCGTCATCGACCCGCTGGGCGGCAGTTATTATGTGGAAAGCCTGACCGCCTCGTTGGTTAGTGAAGCGCGCAAACTGATCGCGGAAGTCAATAACATGGGCGGCATGACCCGCGCCGTAGAGGCGGGCTTGCCAAAACTGCGCATCGAGGAATCAGCCGCCCGCAAGCAGGCCCGGATCGATCGGGGCGAGGAAACCGTTGTCGGCGTCAACAAGTACGCCAAGGACGATGAAGACAGCATCGACACTTTGGAAATCGATAACGACGCCGTGCGCGAAGCGCAGGTGGCGCGGCTTAAAAGCATCCGTGAAAGCCGCGACGACGCAGCCTGTCTAGCTGCCCTCGAAGCCCTGACGGAAGCGGCGAAAAGCGGCGACGGTAATCTTCTCGATCTGGCCGTTGTCGCGACACGGGCGCGCGCCACCGTCGGCGAAATTTCCGACGCGCTGGAAAAGGTCTACACCCGCCACCGCGCCAACACCCAATCCATATCGGGTGTCTACGGCGCCGCCTTCGAGGACGACCCCGCATTCGCCGAAATTCTGAAAACTGTTGAGGCGTTTACCGAAGGGCGCGGCAGGCGTCCGCGTTTGCTGGTCACCAAGATGGGCCAGGACGGCCATGACCGGGGTGCCAAGGTCATCGCCACGGCGTTTGCCGATATCGGTTTTGATGTGGATATCGGGGCCATGTTCCAGACCCCGGCGGAAACCGCACGGGAAGCCATAGAAAACGACGTTCATGTGATTGGCGTATCGACACAGGCCGGTGGTCACAAGACCCTTGTCCCCGAATTGATCGCGGAGTTACGAAAGCAAGACGCCGATGACATCATCGTCATCTGCGGCGGCGTCATTCCGGCCCGCGACTACGACGTCTTAAAGGACGCCGGGGTCGCCGGCATCTATGGCCCTGGCACCCACATCCCGACGGCGGCAGCGGAAATCCTCAGCCTCATCGCAGCAACCCGCAAGGACGCTTAAGATTCCGAAGTCTTATTGGTCTTAAAGCCGAAAATGGCATAGGCCGGACAAAAGTTAATCAGCGCCGTAGCCAGTGGAATAACACCGACCCAACCCCAAACGTTGTAGCCCGTATCCATACCCATGGCCGGCCCGGCGGCCGCGTAACCAATAAGCACCACGCCAACGACGATGCGAAGAATCTTGTCAATGCCGCCAACATTCTTATTCATGTTTCTATCCTTTGTTGATTCATTAATTCCAAGAACAATACTACGCTCCAACAGGAGTGTATTCAGTAACCTAGTCACACAACATTGGTATTGGTGGCCAGCGCTTCCAGTGCGCCGGGATCGCTAATATCGACCCGGCCACGCGAAAGTTTAACCCAACCGCGGCGCTCGAATTCCTTCAGTTGTCGGCTGATCACCTCGCGAGCCGAACCCAGTTCGGCGGCCAGTTCCTGATGGGTTTTCTGCAACTGGCGCTGCGCCCCCATCCGTTCGATTAGAAAGCGCGCCAAACGCCCGTCAATTCGTTGAAAGGCGACCTCATCGACAAGCATCAATAAGTCTTCAATGCGGGTGCCGTAGGAGGCAAAAACGAAGGATCGAAAGACCTCCGAACACGCCATCAACTTATGAAAAACTGTAGCGGGGATCATCACCGCGTTGATCTCTGTCTCGGTAACGCCTTCGGCCGCGTAAACGTCATTGGTCATCAGGCAGGATGTGGTGAGGATGCAGGTTTGGCCATCATTGACCCGGTAGAGCACGATCTCGCGACCATTTTCCGACACCATCTGCACCCGCACAGAACCATCGATGACCAACAGGTAGTTCTCGCACACCGAACCGCTGCTAAACACCACGGTACCGGCGGGCACGTTGGCAACCTGGGCTTTGGCGGAGAATAAATCCCTGGCTTCAGGCTCGATAGCCGCAAGGCCCGGAAAATTTCCAATCACGGCATCGTTCATTTTGCCCCCATTCCTTAGGAGTCGTAAAGATAACCGATTTTACGGTTGGGGCGATAGGAGCGAAACATGAATTAGACGTTACTCTCCCCCCTTCCATACCTTGACGCCTTTTTCCACCGAACGACCGACGACGTAGCCGCCGATGCCGAGCTTTAGCAGCTCCCACATGTCTGGCGGGATGTCGGCCATGGGGGTGCCGAGCAGCGGTACGATTAGGTAGTTGTTGGCGATGATCACGCCGAACAGGCACATCAGCAAGGGTCGCCAGTTGCGTTGCAGCCATGAATCACCGTTTGCCTCGGCGGCGATGATCTGGGCTGCGGCCTCGATCTCCTTGATCTGGCCGGTCAATACCATTGTTTGCAGGTTGGCCTTGATCTTGGCCGCCTGGTCCTTGTCTTCGACTGACTTGTCGATCAGTCCGAAAAGACCGCCGATCAGCGGCCCGATGATTGCGGGAAACATGGGCTTAACTCCTTATTCAATGTTGGCGTAAAACAGATGATTGCCGATTTCGAGCGATGGAGCTTTGGCCCGCGACCACGGCGGGTTGACCCCCTTGGCGTGGTAATGGGTAGCACCGCCTGTAAGGTCGTCGAGCGCGCCGCTCGCGGCCCGCCGGGCAATGCGGATGCACGACTGGAAGACGCGGTTTTCTGGCCCCACGGCGGTGATCTTTTTCAGGTTGAGATCGCCTTCGTTCCAGCACGAGAACTGCCACGGTTTCTGACACACAAGACCCAGGCTATCGCCCCACCAGTAGCCGCCGCGTTCCCGCGCCCGCTTGACCCGGTTGATGATAACGCAAGCGACGGCTTCCTTGCCGCGCACAGTTTCCCCGCGCGCCTCGCCGTAAAGAGTGCGGGCCAAAAGTTCGACTTCAGCGTCGCGGGGCAGGAACTTGCCGGGATCGCGACGGCTGGTGGGGCCGCCCTGGGCCGGGGTCGCCGAGGGTTGTTTCAAGATGTTTGTCATGTTCCGCCCCCCGCGCCGGGGTGGTGGTTATCGAGCTTGTCTTCGATGCGGATCAAATGACTGGTCAGCCGCCGCTCGACTTCCTTGAGGTAGCTGATCGAAGCGTAGGACTTTGCCACTTCCAGTTTATAGGCAGCCAGGTTATCGCGCAGCCAGCGCAGGCCGGTCTCGCTTTCGTGGCGGGCATCATCCATGGCTATTTCCACATCGCGGCGATGCGCCCGATTTAGCCAGAACAATCCGGCCAGGGCAGGAAGCTCGACCACCGTGATCCACCAGATCAGGTCGAGCGACCAGGTTCCTTGCAGTGTTTCCTGCATGGGTAGGTCTCCTTATTTATGTAAGTTGAGGGTGAGGGTCGAAACAAAAAACGCCCCCTTCCGGTCGAGGAAGGAGGCGTTTAATCGAGGGACTTCAGTGCAATTAAATAGCTATTGGTAAAGCGCTTCCTCGCCGCGCTCTTTCACGGCGGCCACGAGTTCAGGAATGATTTTGCGGACGATGGGCATCACCTCGTCGCGGTTCATGCCGGATTTCAGGCGTTGGTCGTAAAGAGTGCGGACCATGATTTTGTCGTTCATGGGCAGCCGGTCGATGAGGGGGATGGTATCGCTCATGATGGAGGGTTGCAGGATATCGGTGTCTGCATCTAAGCCCAACGTTTGGGTAAGTTCCTCGATAATACAGTGTTTGATTCTTTCATCGCTCAAGGTATCTAAAATAATGACGACAGCACGTTCGCTGCCGCCCCTTACAATTATTGATACGCTAAGACAGATTGCATCGTCAGACATGTCGATAAGGGATTTTTTCACGTCATAAAACTGAAGGATGGTTTCGAGCCGGTTCGGTGGAGCGATATATATATCCAATAATTTCCGCTTCCCTTTGACGCCATCATGTAAATGGATATCAAGACCGCTCAATCGCGACAGAATATCCAGTGTGTTTTTTACGTGTCCTTCGAACCTCTTGATTTCCTTATCACGTAGCCGAACGCCAATCGGATCCTTCCACTTATTTATAAGGCCATCAACTACATACCCTTTAATTTCATTATCATTCCTGAAGACCGTCAATTCGAACTTTTCGATAAGAAGTTCTACGGGTGCAATGGCGTCCAGATTCCAGATAATCATCCAATCGTTGATTTTCGGGCTGTGTCTGAACCACAAGATAATCATGACAGCCGCCAGGATTACCGATATCGCAACTGGATGACGTTTCATGGGTGAAGCTTCCCGCGAGTTTAAAACCCAAGATAGCAAAACGAGTCAGCCGACGGGACTTTTAATTTGCCCGTCAGATGGCGGAACACACTTGCCACTATCTTTAACTCATGAAGTTGTCTGCGTTCATTTAATGGAGCCTCCATTTTTATTGCTGTTCAAGAGTTGGCCCAAAGCCATCAATGCAAGAAGACCCGCAAGCATCGCAGCAGTTAACTCATTTTTTTGAACATCTTTCTTGGCCGGAACAGGGGACGGCCCTGACGGTGGAGGATCGAGGGGCGGCGTGTGCGTAGGGGCATTATTGGGGTCCGTCAAAAAATCGTTGAAGCTGTCAAATAGCATATCCAAAAATGATTTGGTTTCAGAAGGTGGTGCAACAGTTGGATTTGCTTTTCTTTCTGGGGACTTCATTTTGCTCATCTGTTCAACCATGGCGGCGATGTCACCGGCGTAAGGATTTGGTGCTGGTTTACTAGCACTCTTTACAGCCTTCTTCGTCTCTTCCCGCGCCTTCGTGACGTTTTTAACCTGCTGGGTCATGCTCGGGCGGGTCTGCTTTTGCATGCCCCAGTTATGGGTCATTGCGGCGTTGTCCTCCTTCTTGGTGTGGAGGTCTTCCAGGGTATTGACTTGAGGACGGGTGAGCAGGTTTGGTCGGGTCATGGCGGATTTTTTCTGCAACTCCTGCTTGGCCGTTCGGGCGAGCGTTGCGCGGAACGCCTCCATAAGTGTTCTTTCGGGTTCGGGGGCGGCGGTTGTCTTGCCCTTCAAGCCGATGCCGGAGATATCCGGTCCGCTACCGCCGAAAGGCCCAAGATCATTGCCGCCTGTCGCTTGACTGCCGGCCGCCGCCTTTGTCGCCTCGCGGGCGTTGTGCATGGCCTTCATGTGTTCGCCAACGATGTCGGCATTAGAGACGCCGCGGCCATTATTGCCGGTCGACCCGTTTCCTGATGATTGAGAATTATTGGAATGCTCCTCAGGCCCATCCCGACCGCCTTGAGGCCAGAACTCCAGCAGGCCGGTTTTCGGATTGATGGAGCCACCGTCGGTGATGGCGTGCAGGACCCCGGCTTCTTCGGGTGTTAAATGCGCGAGCACGGTGTCGCCGTTTCTGCCCATGGACTGCAAGGACTGCGACAGGGCTTTGATGGTCGGGCCGTCGGGATTGAGACGCCCGTCTACGCTAAGGCCGTTTTGCTTCTGATATGTGCGAATACCCTCAAGCAGGCGCTGTCCGGTGTAGCCGGTGGGGCCGTCGGTCTTCTTTAAATCCAGCGCCCCGGCGAGCCCGAGCAGAGTCTCGATCTTGGCCACATCGGCGCGCGCATTCTTGCCGCCATCGCCGACGACTTCGCTTAAGTCAAAGGGTTTTGACAGATCGAAAGGTTGTTCGTGTTCGGGTTCAAACATGCGCCCGAACGGGTCGCGGGGTTTTTCCGTGCTCCAGGTACCCTGGCCCAAACGACCGAGACGGTCGGGGATATAACGGGGGTTATGGTTGCTCATAATGTGTACTCCTTAATGTTAAGAGATTGATGCTCAGACTTTGAAAGTCGTATCCGCCTTGAAGCTGTTGTTGCCGCGCCAATTGCTGCGCGCCTTAAGCTCTTTGGATGACGCCGCGGGGCGGCGCGGCAAGCGCACCGGTTCTGCAAGCAGGCACCCGGAGACCGCGTCCAGGCCATCGTCACGGCCGTTCGTGGCCGGACGCCATTCGCGCATTTCGGCGATGAACGGCGTTTGCCAAACTAAAGCGTGGGCATGCAGGCGGCCCGCCGCCAGGACCGCATCGAAGGCATCGATAATGCGCAGGTCTTTGGATCTGCTTGAGGCTTTTTCCAGGACCGCCGCGTCAACGCCGTCTTCGCGCAATTCATGGCGCAACAGACCAGCGAGGAACTTGCCGATGCCGTTGTTTTCAATAGTCACCGATGGCTGGTAGGTGTCCTTTAAAAACTGCGCCACCTTGCGGCAAAGCTGCACCGCTTCGGCCTGCTTGTGGGCGATGGCCGGATCGTGTTCCAGGTACTGAACCCGGTGCAGCCAGTAATCACCCTGATCGTCGGTGAACAGCGCGGCGATGACGCTGGCGTCACCCTTTTGCGGCGAGCCGTAAGAAGGATCCCACCAGCACGAGGCCGAAACCAAACGCCTGTCGCCAAGCATCAACGTCGCCTCGTCATTGCCTTCGCGGTAATCCAGTTCCGCCTCGTAAAGCAGCAGACGGTCGGGGTCGAGCCTTCCTTCGATGATGCTGACCGGTTGCAGCATCATCTGGGATGCGAACTTGTTGGGACCGGTGCGTTTTTTGATCTCTGCGATCTTGGCCTCAGAGAACCACTCGGGCCATCGGCTTAAGCCCTTGTCATCAAGCAGGGCCAGTTCCAGGCGTTTGAAACTATCCAGATAGGGGCGTTGTTCGTCATCAAGATCGTCGGTCGTTTCGACTTCCGGATTATCGGAATAGATCGAATAGAACGTATGCGGAGTGCCGACATAAAGCTGCAAACCACCGGGCACCAGCACGTATTCAATTTCATCCAGACGGGTGCGCAGGTCGACCCGCTTGGGCGCCGTGTTGCAGGTGTTGGGGACTTCCACATCATCGCAAATAAAGACATCGGCCCGGGAGCCTGTGACGTTTGCGCCGATGCCCCGCGCCAGCATGGACGGGTCACGCAATTCAGCGCTACGGCTAACCGTAAACTGGTCCGACGCCCACTGGTCCAGGCGTTTGGGTTTCATGCCCGCGCACATGGGGTGACGTTCGATAATGCGTTTGACGTTACGCACCATCTTACGGGCCAAAGCCAGATCGGCGGCAAGCACGATAATGCGCAGGTTAGGGTTACACTTCAGAAGCCAGGCGCAAAAAAGCCCGACCAGGGTCGATTTGCCAGAGTTACGAAACGCCATCAGCAGCAACTCGCGGCTGTCGCCCCGCCATTGGGACGACAGCCAATCGAGAATGCCGATGTGCAAATCCGGCGTGGTCAGGTCTTGATCTTCATTCCAAACTTCCACGAAGGCGTGGAGCGTGGGCAAGGCCATAAATCATGGCCCGTCATTATCGAGAGCGTTCGTCATCGCGCCCTCGCCTGACTGACGCCAACACCACCGACAGGATGTTCTGCGAAGGCTGCATAAATTAAGGTGCCGGTGTTGACGTTTCCGTTAGTGGTTCTCAGCTTAAAGCCGTTTGACGTAAAATCTAAACCACCACCGGCTAAAGCCGTTTCAGCAATTGGCGTATCCGGCTCTAAATGAAGCGTTGCCTCATTTTGCAGATCGCGAGTCGCATCAATAATGTTCCATTCAGACGCCACATCCGTACGCTTAATCATCACAAAAGCTGGCCGGAATCCGCAGTGAACAAACGGTCCATCTGTGTTGCTGTTGCCAGTGTAGGAACCAATTTTTGAATAACCTTCAACTGAATGCCAAGCGTAGAAGACATAAGTATCAGTTGACCCGTTGATGTCGTCATGAGTGCCTATTGAAAACACTGATACTGTTGGGGAAGTGCTGTTCCAAAGTGTTGCATCTGTCTGTTGTTGGGTGACTGCGTCTAGGGTTAGGAAATAAGTGTTAGCGGTTAAATCAGGATGATTGACAAACCATTGCCCTACATCATTTGTTCGTTCTTTAACGATCAGTAATTCTGGTGCTAACATTAAACCATGCCCAACAGTGGCATTTGAACCAGTTCCTGTATAAGTCCCAATACTAAAACCAGCCGTTGTGTCGGCACTGACTGTAGCCGTTATGGAGCCATCTGTGTTTGGCGAACCAGCACCGTTGGCTTTCCAGTTCCAAGCCACGTTAGCACTTGCAGCCGCATTGTAGTTTGCATCAGTACCCAAAGTGAAACCATCCACATCAAAGCTTGTTAAGCCTTGAGCAACTGTTGTCTCTACATTTGTGGCATCTGAATTAAGTTCCTTTGTGGCGCCACGGACAGCGTCAACCAAAACATGTTCAACAATCGTATCTCTGTCTTTTATCCAAACTAAATCAGATTGCATTGTAGAGTTGCCACCCAAAGCAACTGCATTTGATGCACCCGTACCTGTGAATGTTTTTGCTTGGAAGTATGCACTAGGGTCTGCAATTGTTGGTGCTGGCAGGTTGGCTGTATTAAGAAATTCATAACCAGTTGGAATAGTAACATTTGAAAGTAAACCATTCTGTCCAAAATCAGCGTCACCACTACGACCTGTATATGTACTTACACCGAACCACCACTCTGTTCCAGTAACGGCGTAAGTAGGATTTATGCCTGTTGCTGGGTTACCTGTCCAGCCTCCGGCACCATCAGACCACTCAGTAATTAGGGTACTATCGTCATAACGCCCAAACCAAACATTTTTACTATCAGCATTAAAAGCGCATAAATTAAGATCATTCGAACCGTATACTGGTGACATGGTGTGATTAGTTTGAGCACCATTTGTCGTATACATATTAGAGGTTGTGCCAAAAGCAGAAGTCCAGCAATTTGAATTTGTAGCAAGATTTGCAGGTCTAGTTTTCCTTCCTGTCTCATTGCATAAAAATATATTGGATTGCCCATCGCCAGAGGTGGAGGGTTTAGTCGCAAATATATATTTTCCACTAATTATTGAGAGTGTAGCCGAAATGTTATTCCAAGGAGAAGCAGCAGACCCTGTAACATGGAGATTACCATCGGACAAAGTAACGGCAGCATTCCACACTTCCTGTACCGCATTTAAAACAGCGTAATTGCCAACACCATTCAGAGCATCATCTGTCGGGCTATCTAGCATTTGGTCGGCGGTTGTTAATCCACTTGTGGTGTAGGTGTTGCTATTGCCTGAATAGTCGGTTCCAAGGGCTGCACTGTTAGCACCAGTGATGTAGAAACCGTTTGTGCCGTAGGTTCCAGCATACGCGATAGGAACCCAAATACCATTGGCATCAAACTTACCAAAGGACGCAGCCGTCAAGGCCGCGCCGTCTACGAAGTGAACTTCGGCAAGGTAGGCATCAAGAGGGGACGCTGACCCGCTTGTCATTCCGACATTGTGCGCTATGGTGTTGTTTGTATATCCATCATAATTCAGAGTAGGGTCACTAGCACCATACTTAACTAAATCTGCCGCTGTAATTTGCTCACCATTTACAGAGATTGTTACTCTGTCTGCCGCTGTTGTTTGTCCTGTATCATAGGCAACACAAATATGATAAAATGCTGCTGAATCTCTATAGCTAGCCTTAGTGGCGTGTTGCCAAACTGCGGCAGATGAAGTCACATCATAGACGTTTATATGACCCCCACCATCAAACCATATTCTAAAAAAGTCTGTAGTCGTACCAGCGGCGAAGATAGACTGAATTACCCCTAAATTCCCACGCTTAACCCAACCACCCCAAGTCCATGTTTTACGGTTGCCAGCAACAGAAGGTATGCGGTGCATATAACAACTACGAGCAGCATCGAAGCGGATGGATTGCGAGATGGCATAGCCACCCCCCGTGAAGGGGATGACATGCGAATTGTTTAAAATGCTCATTTAAGCGTACTCCAGTCCTGCGGAACAAAGCACCGTGGTGCCGTCCGAAACGTATGAAATGACATGGGTTCCGATGGTGAACGTCGGTAACCCTCCGGGGAATTTGACGGTTGCGGCCTTGGTAACGGTGTGCCCGCCGGCGTTATCCAAAATCACATAGCCGCTCTGGCCCGCAATCAGGTTGGTGAACGTCAAGGTAATGTTACCGATCGGCGTGCACTTGAAGTTGTTGGTCACGTTCATGTCGAACGAACCGTCGTTGTCCGTCGTTACCGTGCCGCGTTGTGGCGCGCTAAACGTATTGGCGACATTGTTCTTGGTGGTGTTGACATCATAGGCCTGAACATCCGTACCAATGGTTCCGGTTGCAGCATTCCCCAAGCCCAAGGTCGTTCTTGCCGTAGCCGCGTCCACGTCATCGACCAGGGTTGCGCCAAAAGCTGAGATACCGTGGCTTTGGGTCAGCGCAGCATGGCTAGAGACCGCACTCGCCAGCTTTAGCGGGGTAATGGCGCGGGCGTCATCGGTACCGGCGGTGACCTCGGCCTGGGTGGCGATTTCGATAACGCCGGTCACGATTTCAGACGCGCTCGGCTCATTGTTGTCGATCTTGTCCCAGGTCGCACCGTTAAAGACGATCCAGTCACCGGCCTGCCAGTCGGTGGCCCCGTCGATTGTAGTGTTACCCAAAGTACCGACGACATAGTAATGACCATCGGTGCCGGTGCTGCTGGTGATGGCGGGTGTATTGGTCGCGGCGTTCCAGGTGCCCTGATAGTTGAAGCTGGTGATGGCGGCGACGCTTACCCCCAAGGTGTTAACATCAGCCTGAGCCGTATCGGCGGCCGCTTGCGCGGCGGCGGCGGCGGCCAGGGCGGCGCTGACGTCCGTATCGACAATGGTTGCAACCGGTTCGCCGGTCGTCGCATCGAAGCTCAGGAACTTGCCGAGACGGGTGCTCTTAACCGGCAGAGTCATATTTGCGTCGGTATCGCTATCGGAAAGCTTGAGAGTCCGATTAAGACCCGTTTCCAGTTCCTGCAAGGCCGCCGTCTGATAATCCATTTCGTCGTTAAGAATACTGCCGCGGAACTCACCCCAATCGAAGTCGGTCGTACGCTCGAAGGGAATGTTGCGAACCAGCGTCACAACCTGACCGGATGTCGGCGTCGTAACAAACGTTACCGTGCCGCCGTTGGAAGTAGTCGCCCCCGTGACAGTGTAATCAGTAGCCAGAACCTTCAAGACACCGTCAACATAAACGTCCAGGTCAGTGTCATCGAAGATCGGGAATGAATAGGCGAAAGAAGGATTTGAGCCGCCTGCGGTTTGTTGAACGCGGGGGCTGATGTCGGCAATTTTAATATGGTCAATCATAGTATTTTTCCTTTGAGAATATAAAAAAAGGCCCGACAATCGGACCCTCTGGTTTGGTTGATAATTCGAACCAACAGCGTGTGCTGGCCATATTTCTATTCAGTTCGTTTTTTGCGTCACCTCCTTCTTTTTAATGAGAGATACTTCTGCAATATAATTCGACAGCCAATCGAGAATGCCGATGTGCAAATCCGGCGTGGTCAGGTCTTGATCTTCATTCCAAACTTCCACGAAGGCGTGGAGCGTGGGTAGGGTCATGGCGTGAGCGCAGCAAGCAGGGGTTGGAACCCCGTCTTCGGGGTGTAAACAAATCCTTCGGCACCGAAGTTTGTCTCCACGGTGGCACTTACAGCACTATCGGAAGTACAACACTGTATCCAGATATTGGCTTGCCCAATAACAGGGTCGGCAATCATGGCATAGGTAGTGTCAAGAGTTCCGACAGTTGCCAACATTGTTGCATCAGGTGTTACACCACCGCCTGGTTCAACCACTGCGCCATTGTGGGTACACCAGACGGCATTGTTGTCTGCATCAAAGTAGATACCAACGATATCCGTGCCATTATGTAGAGGCCAAGCGGTGTCTACATTGGCTAAGTTGTAGTATGCAGAGGCGTTCTGACGAGCCACTAACCTCGACGTATCAGCACCAATTATCCACTCATTAGCAGCGGAGCCATTAATGGGGAATGTCAAGCTGCCACCAGCAGCACCTCCAATCTTATGGAGGCCACTAGTGTTACTACAAGCGATACTCTTGTGTTCAAGGTACCATTTACCTGTAGTCGGCCATTTAATTGTGGCGTTAAACCTGTTCGTCCAAGTGCCGTAGGAAAGTTGCGAGTTACCTTTCGTAAAGGTGCCGGGACCACTGTTGGCTGTGTCCCAAATTGGAAACTGACCAATACCATTAACTGGATCGTCACTGGGGCTTTCATAGCGGAAAGCTGTGGCCAAGATATTATTGACAGTCCAAGCACCGCCAGAACCGCTGTTCTCACCCCAAGCTGCTGAATTGCCAAACACGAGATAATGTTCACCAGCGGCTGCGGCCTTAGGTACCCACTTACCGAGTGCATCATATTTACCAAAGTCAGTGGGGGCCTGAGTGCCTGACTTCAAATGCACGTCACTCACAAAACCGTCGAAGGTATCAAAAAGTTTCGCGTTAGTCAGATTAGTAGTGGTCACTGCCCCCTGGTAGACATTGTTCACATAAAGGCCATTGTTTGAGACATGGACATGGTAATGGATGGCTTCACTGGCAAAAGCGGCGGTAGAAGTCAAAGCCCCTGCCACCACATTATTGCTTGCGTTGAAGTAGACCTCGCCAGAGGTTCCAAGGATGTTGTTAATGGCCCCAATCTCCGAACGTCTAACCCAAGCAGAGAGGGTCCAGGGAGCCGTCAGGGTATAGACTTTAGAGAGGGACGAGATGTTATCATCGGTCAGAACAATGGAGTTTTGTACGATGAACGGGCTCATCATTCTTAGTTGTGATGGTGCTAATATCATGCCCATGATTAAGTCACCTTGCCCTTAAGCGTGAACCTTAAACCGGTCCCGATTGTGGATATGCCGGTTTGCGTTATTTTGAATGCAATTCGGTCCCCGGAGACAAAGTTTGCAGTGCCGTCTACTTTTAAAGTTCCGGCAGTTCCAGTGTTGAGGCCAGCGGTGATATCTGGGAGGGTGGTGTATATGGACACACCGTTCTTGGTGACATCCATCTTGGCCTTTGCCCCTGCTGGAGCAGTGTCCATATAAGCAGCGTCCCCGGTAAATGCCCCCGAGCGGGCCATGACAAGATTTCCATAAGTCTGCAAAGCAATATTTTCAGATGTCCCATTTGCTGCAAAACCAGCTTGAAACGCAATGTCATAACCGACGAATACAGCATCAAGACTAATTGTTGAGCCTATTTTGGTAAGGCCCGTACCAACCGCTGTGAATGACAGGTTGCCCAGTTGCCAATTGGTGTTGGCCTTATCAAGATACAGATCTGCCCATTCGGTATCATCATACTGAATGAACGAAGCCAAGCCCCCGACGGTGTCCGCCCCGTTGGGAGCAATGGTGATGGAATTGGTTGCGCCGTTCTTATTGATACCCAGAAGCCGGTTGTCGGTTTCACCCGAAGCGGCAGGCAGATTGATGATGACTGCCCCGCCACTGGTATCGACGGTAATAAGGGTATCCGCCAATAATGTCCCGACAGCATACGGGCTGTCTGCAAAAGCAATATTAATGTGCGTGTCGTACTTGCCAGTGGATGCGCCCAGGGCCAGGGCGGCGCTCGCGGAGGCCTCGGCGGCTTTGGAGGTAGCGGTGGCTGCATCTACGGCGGCGGAGAGTGCGTCCACGGCGGCGGCGGCGGCGCTTGTGGATGCGCCTTCGATGGCGCTTAAATTTTCGTTTGAGACTATCGGATCACCCGTCGTCGCATCAAATCCCAGCACTTTTCCGGACCGCGTCGCCTTGGCCGGGATGATCGTCGAAATGGCGCTATCCGTTGGACCCAGACGCAGTGATCTGTCCTGGTCAGCTTCAATCTGCTGCTGGGTCGCTGTCAGTTTGTCCAGTTCATCGTTGATGACCTTGGCGCGAAACTCGCCGGACTCCTGGAAGTCAGATGTTCGCTCTACGGCGATATTGCGCATCAGCGTCACCACTATGCCGACTGCCGGGGCGGTGATAAAGGTTACGGTGCCGCCAGTCGATGAGCCAGCGCCTGCGACCGTGTAATGGGTGGTAATCGTCTTTAAACCTGTGTCTTCGTAGACATCGATGTTGGCGTCTACGAATATCGGAAACGGATAGGTAAATACCGTTTGTACCCCGTCGCCCGCATACTGAATGCGCGGGCTGATATCGCCGATTTGAATATGATCTGCCATGTTATTCTCCTGTAAAATTATGGTTATCGCTCAAGAAGGTTAAAGGCCGATTCAAGGCCTTTGCTTATCTGGCTGTTGCGATTTTCAAGAAGGTTGATGCGGCCCTTGCGGCGGGTATTTTCGGCCAGTTGATTGACTTGCATATTTTCAAAGCTACGCTGATCAAAAATGGATTTTTCGGTGTCCTTACGCAGGCCTTCAAGCAGGGCCGCCGCCGATCCGCCAGTCGAATTCAGACCCTGCCCGCCAAAGCGGGCGCGCTGGGTTGCCTGCGCCCTTTTCAGCCGCGCACGCTTGTCGCGTTCCTGAATTTGCAACTGGTATTGTCGCTGTTGAATATCGGCACGTTGCTGGGCTATGGCGGCGTTTTGTTGCGAAGGCCCGGCCATACTCAAACCCATTTTGCCCGCTGAAAACAATGTCGCTATAGCTGCTTTTTTTGCAGCTTCCTGAGCTGCGAAATTTGCAATGAATGAACCTCCTTCTGTGGCAGCAAGTGTTGATGCACCTTGCGCGGCAACGGTCGCGCCTCCAGTCGCATAGGCAGATGCTGCCAAAAGTGCCAACTCTGCCACCGGCTTAAAATTTCCCATTGTTGTTCTCCTTATTCGTCTTGAAATGATATGACTCAACCGTTAATCGACAGTTCCGTGGATATGGAAAGCAGGCTGAAATTGAGTGGCGTATCCTGTTCGATGCGCCATAGCGGTTTGGTCGAATCCTTGCGCCAACCGAAGGCGCGGATTGTTCTATCACCACTGAAAGGCTGGGGTTGATTATCAAGGACCGACGTCCCAAACCGCTTGAAAGGAATCTCCTGAAACCCCCGGCCCGTATCGAGCCTGAGGGCCGCCGTCTGGTGCAGGCGGAAAGTAATGGCGACCGGCCTGACCGAGCCGCCGGTTTTCCCGACTCCACCAGAACTCGCCACCGGCGGCAACGGCTCGACGACATGGGTGAAGCCAAGGCCGATTTCGACCGTATTGGCGGCCTGTGCGAGTGTCAGCGAACCGGCGCTGACAACCCCATCCGCATGAACGGCGCCATCGGCCAGAACTTTAACGGTTTCGCCTTCCAGATGATCGAGGCCGCTCCAGGTTGTTTTCGCTGTCACGTCGGTTCCGGCCAGCCCGCAATCCACATTCATGGTTTCATCGAAAATCTCAATTGTGAAAGTCACGCCGCGCTGGGTGAGCAGATATGTTTTCTCGCCAACAACCGCAACGGACCTGAAAGACCCTTGGGTTTCCTGCAGGCTCCAGGCGGTAACTTGTTCCGCACGATAAATCGTAACGGTCGCCAGCTTTCCATTCTCCATAACCATGTGAAAAAGCCGCCTGGATTTATCGAAATCCTGGTCCAGTGTCTTTGCCAACAAATGATGGGCGAGCATGCCAAGGTCGGCAGCCTGGTAGGCTTGTTCCACATCTGTGAAGAGAAATTCCCTGAGTTCCGCCCCGTTCCTGGGCACGAACAAAGTCGCCCCATCGACATTCCTGGGCGGTACCGTGCGATCCGTCGGCGAACCGATCTGAGTTTGACGGTTCAACTGAATATTGGCCGGGGTCAAGGGTGAACCCGTCACCATCCATTCCGCACCCGAAGTAAAGACCTGCAAATGGCGGCCTGAAAACACAGCCCGAACGGCGTTGACCTGATCGGACAGGATGGCGAATTCGATGGATTCATCATCCAACCCCCCGCCCAGATCAAAATTGAACAGATCCGCTGATTTAGATAACCACAACCGGTTCGGCAAATCCCGCGAGCCACCAATGACCATTCTGTCCTGATGGAAACAAACCGAGCTCGGCCATCCCCGGTATGTGGAGAAGGCCTGTTCTTCCCAGTCTTTTGTGGCGGCGACTGCTGTGAGTGTTTCCTTGACCGTTGCACCGGCCACGGTGGCCGATGTTACGGACGTAATTTCGATTTCCTTATCGACGATGCGCAACCGTCCACCCACATGAGAGGCGTCGAATACACTTGCCGATGCGGTTAGTGTAATAGCCCCCGTTGTCGCGCTGGGAGTCAGGGTAACGTCAACATCGCTGAATTTGTGATGTGGCTGATGGATGCGCACGTCAGTGGCGTGGAAAGTCCAGTCCGCCACCGTCCAGGCGCTATCGGACGTGCGGGTGATTTTCTTCGGGGCTACATCCGGGTGAACAACAAGCAGGGTATCTGCACTCTGCGTCCAGTTTATTCCGGCCAACTGGGCCAGAGTCCACGGCGTCACAAAATCGGCGACCTTGACATCGTTCCGGTAGACATCGACATGAAGGTCGCTGAAGGCCAACAAGTAAATCTGGTTGGCATTGAATTCAAAACTGACAAGCCTGCCATCGCCACGCGCCAGGTCCAGAAAACGTAATCCAGCCCTGCGGCTTAATCCGCCGGTCGGATGGATAAACACGTTGGTCAGCGTCGAGGCCCCGTTGTCATATGCGCGAAGGTCACCACGACCAAGCAACCTGGGGGAAATTTCTCCCGCAGTGAAGTTGCTCTTATTTGTGCTAATGCGAGCCATTATCGCCTCACATCCACAAGCGTGAAATCTTCGATGCGACCCGGTGTGTCCTGTTGGCCGTCGATGGACTTGGCGCGGCCGAATTCAATTTCGGCCAGCTTGTTGAGCGCCTCTGTGCGCGATGTGCTCTCCGTCATGGGGATGCAGAATTCCGCCGACAGACGAGCGATCAGGGCCTGATCGAAAAACGGCGGAAACTCTTCCTCGGCGGGCCTGAAAATATAGCTCAGCACGATCTCCGAAAGATTGGTGTGCAAGCGCTTCTCCGCGATGCGGTAACTGGCGCCGCGGCCACGCCCGCCTGTGCCGACGGAAAGCGCACGCAGGAAGTCTGCCGGCAGTTGGTAGGCATAGGCATAATCAGCCAGCGGTTCGGCGCTCAGACGCGCCAGGGCTACCTGGCCGCAGGCGAAACTCCAAGGGTGGGCCGATAGCATGGCATCCCTGAGCGAGCCATACAGGTTGGCCGCCACTTCGGCTTCCGCCGTTCCCTCGTCGAATGACGCAATGGACGCCGCGCCCAGTTTCAAAAGCGCGCGCGAACACAGCGCGATAGAGCTTAAAGCCATCGTCGTATCTCCTGTTCAGGTTGGGTCTCGGGGGGTTAAAACGAAAAAAGCCCCGCATAAGTGAGGCTAAAATTATCATTTATTAAGTTAATTCATGAAAAGGTCAAATAAAACAGTATGTTATTAATATTTAATACGTACTTTCCAGACTTCCATTATCCTGCCGCCGGATATTCCCAGACGATTGCCTTCCTACAAATTAGCCCGGAGTTTGGTGAAATCTCCTGACCGGACAGGGTCGGCAGGGCGGTCGGTTTTTGCAGCATGTTTTGCAACCCCAAACGCGCCGCCGGCTGCTTGTGGAAAGTGGCGATGTTCTGTGTCTCGATCTTGGCGACGTCGGTGCAGTTGTTGGGATTGTTAAGACCGACGGGACCGCTTAAGGGCATTTCCCTGATGTTGTTGTGAACAGCCTCTTGCAAGTGTAGGTTTCAGTTGGGATGTTTATTGAGAATAGAAGAAAGGTGGCGACATATGCCGCCCCCCCAACCCAATAGTCTTCGCAAATTTGATATGGGTGTCAGGTTGTTACGGGTATCAATTGCCACTCAGCAAGCGCCAGAAAGTTTGATATAATGCTTCACCGCTACATTTGATTTCTTCGCATAGTTTTAAATTTTCTACGCCGTCAAAAGCAGATACATACTGCGTTAACGCGACAATGAGAACGATTACATTGAAATACAAAACATTCCAGACCCACCTTCCGAGCAAAATTCGAGACAAAATGATACAAGCTACGGAAATGAGGAAAGCAGGAAAATCTGCCGTCATGGCAATAATTATTGGCCCCTCGGATCCAATAAACGAATCTAATCCATTTACTGAGAAAATTCTGATCATTTCATATCGCCCGTAAAGCAAGATAGCCGGGGAACACATCAGTGCTCCCCAGCCTCCACCAATCCGTATTCTATTTAAGACCGAATTTTGCAAGTTTTCCGGCAAGCTCTCATCTCCTCCTTTGGCTTTCAGGATCATCTCCCGAATAGTAGAAATGGCCCGATTTTGGCGAGGCCTTTCGGAAGTAATCCTTGCCTACGTCTTTTGATAATCGCGGAACAGATCCTAGCACTTCCGCATCCGACATACCTGCTTTAATTGGGTCGCCGTGTTGGCCGAGGTCGATGACGGTGACCTTGCCGATGTTCGGATGGTTTTCCAGGCTGTTCAGGAATTCTTGTTCGATGGGCGTCCCCACAAGGATCAGGTTGTCCACCTTGCCGCCCTTGTCGGCGTGGTCGATAGCCCCTTGGGCGGCTTGCAGGCCGCCGTAAGAATAGCCGACCATGTTGAACTGCTCGCCCTCCTCGTCAAAGCCTGAGAAATCACTGTCCTCGCCATCGATATTGTTTTCTAAGGGTACGGAAGCGGCATCGCCCAACGTCCCGCTCGACCATTTGTTCGGGTCGGCGACGCGCACGTTCTTGATGCCGGCCTCTTCCAGTGATTTCTTCATGTCGTCGATATAAGCGCCGTTCATGCCGACGCCGCCGAAGAAGGTGGTGCCCTTCAGAGCGCGGGGCTTTTCAAGGGCGTCATTTAGGGACTTGAAGCCCAATTCCCTGGCCAATTTGTCGGCTTTGGCGGGATCACGTTCGTTCATCCGCTTGAGCAAATCGCGACTTTCAGCTTTCGCTTTCAGACGGTTCTTCAAATCCGGGTTCTTGTACCCCGATTTGGTTTGGCGGGCGAATTGGGAATAGTTGTCCTGATCGACGAGTTGCTTCGCCAGCCTGTCGTTGGCCGCTTTTTTATGCTCCGACAATTCATGAGGCTCCTGCAATCCCGCCGGTTTTTCCGGTTTTCGTAAATCTTGTTCACCCAGGCCATCGAAGTCATGCACGGGTTTCGGTTGCGTGGCCATGCCAAGGGTGTCGTCTTCCGTACCGCCATAAAGCGGTTTAAAATCATTTAGGTCATCATTTCCTGATCTTCCCCTCAACCCCGGCAGCTCCTTCGCCAGCTTATCTCCATGACCGGGGCTGACCTTGTTCATTTGCTCGATCAGGTTGTTGGTTTCGGCGATGGCTTTGGGGTCTGCTTTCTCGAGCCCCGGGGTGATGTGGCGCTTGATGGCTGAGAAGTCGCCGGTCTTCGCCAGGCTGTCAGCCAGACGACGGTTGGACGACAGCGCCGCGTCGGACAGGGTCGGCGGGGCGAGCTTTGAAGCGACCGGGTTTGACAACAGACTTTGTTGCTTCAGGCGCGCGGTTTGCTGGTTATGGAAGGTGGCGATGTTGTGTTTCTGACGGGCACTCATGCCGCCACTGGTTGGCGGGGCAATGCCGGTCGGGCCGCTGCGCTTATCGACCTTATTGACGGCGCTATTAAAGGGCGTCGGCGTGACCCTGGGCGTCCTGCCGACGGGCGTGTTCGGGCGACTGCCTTCGAGTATATTTACAGCGGGCTTGGCGTTATCGCGGGCCGGAAGACCGGCGTTCTTTCGGAACGTGTCCATCATCGAATTTGAACCCACAGGCCCGTCGCGGGTTTCCAGCAGGTTGGGGCGGGCGAGCCCGGAGTTCAGACCAGAGTCCAATCCCTTGCCGGTTTGACCGGCGCTGTCACCAACACCGAACAGGTCAGAGAAACCATCACTGATGCCATCACCAATATCCCCCAGGCCGCTGCTGAAGTTGTCGAAACCTTTTGAGAAGCTGTCGGTAAAATCGCTGAGACCGCTACTGAAGCTGTCACCGATAGAGGACAGGCCGCTTGCGAAGCTGTCGCCCAGTCCGCCGAACAACTCGCCGAAGAAGAATTCCGGAAGTCCGGTGACCGGATTGATGGTGCCGCCGTCGGTGATGTTGTGCAGCAACTGTGCTTCCACAGGCGTAATATGAGCCAGAATGGTGTCGCCACCCCTGCCCATGTCCTGCAGGTTTTGGGCCAGGGCCTTGTGCGTTGGCCCCTGGGGATCAAGGCGGCCATCGGCCTGCAAACCGCGATCCTTCTGGAAAACCTTGATGCCTTGATCCATGCGTTGGCCTACGAAACCGGTGGGGCCATCGGTTTTATCGATATCCAGCACACCGGCGAGAGCCAGCAGGGTCTCGATTTTAGCGACGTCGGTGCGGTTGTTGGGATCACGAAGTCCGACGGGGCCGCTCAGGCGGTGGATAGTCATCTTAATAGAATTCCTAAAAAAATTGATTAAAACGAAAAACGCCCCCGCTGGATTTTTATCCAAAGGGGACGTCTCGTTTGCCGATCTTAAAGACGGCGGCCCGCCAGTCGCTTGCCGGGTTATCGCTGCCCTTAAAATGATCGGCTAGTCAGTGTCTACAGTTCCGACACTGGTCATGTCGGCGACATCGACGACACCGAGCGTATTGGCGTTGACCAGGTAGATGCCGGAGCCCGGCGTGCCATCGGTGTCGGCGTTGGCCATCACCATGTCACCGACGCGGACCATGTCCGATGCGTCGTTGAAGTAACCGGCCGTATCGATATCGATAGCCAGATCGATGCTGGTGTAATGCCAGAGCGTAAAGCCGTTGGCATAGGCCAGAACGCTGAGATCTTTCGATTTGAAAGCCATTTTTCGTTCTCCTTGTTTCAGGCTTTATGCTTCAAGGCAGCGCAGGGACACGACGCCGGAAGCGTCGATCAATGCGGACCCCTGAGACATCGAGTTGTTGATGAAATGCGCGGCGCGATCACCGTGCCAGGTCACATCTGTCTTGACCTCCGAACCAATGCCATGGCCGATGGACGACTTGTGATACCAGTAGCAATAGCGCACACCCGTCGTCTTGGTCAGGCCGGAATGGGGTATCCACAGCGCCCCAAGCCATCGCTTGGCCTGGGTGCCCTTCCACGGAAGCACGTCATCACCGACATAGTCGGCGTTGGCGAATTCCTGGATACCCAAAAGATCGCTCCACTGTTTCCAGCCGACGATGGCGAAGCGGTCGCCATCGTCAGGAACATCAGCGTCACCCAGCATTTCAAACGCACTGAGCACCTTGGCCTTGGTCAGACCATCGACGCCGGTTCCGGCGTAGTTGGTCGAAGTATCAAGCTGACCGATAATCAGCTCGTCGGTCTTGCGGCCAAGCGCGTAGGCGCCAGCCCTGGCGACCACCGTATGCTCGGAAATATTGGTCTTCAGCTCGTCGAGCTCGTCGACCCAATCACCGGCGTAGTAGTCATAAAGTGCACATTCGACCGGCGTGTGGTCGACGTTCATCACCGGCACTTTACCGTGACGCGCCTTGGTCGATGCCGTACCCTTGCCGACCTTCTGGAAGGTCGTCGAAGAACCGACTATCGTATCCTTTGTGCGCACGGTGTTGCGCAGCTTCGATCCCATGCGCTGATACTGCATGTGAACTTCCGCCTGGAAGTGCTTGATGAACGACTGTTCGACAGTTGTCGACATATCATTCTCCTTATTTCAATTGAGGTTTAAAAGTGAAGCGCCTGGAATTTTCCAGGCACGAACGATACGTTCCTTCTAAGGACCGGTTATGGCTCTTGTTGCCGCCGTGAATAAGGACCGCGTTGAGCATCGGGCCAGGGACAAAAACCATAGGCAGGGTTCGAGCCGGGTTATCCGATGGGGAAATGGATAAAAACAAAGACTTATGTTATTGAATTGAAGATACTATATTTAATGACAAACGCTTAAAATGACGCTGACGACACTAATGAAGGATACAAAATGGCAGGGCAAGAAGCAGAGCAACCGGCAACATTAGCGCGTGCCACTCTCTCGCCGCTGGAAACGATCCAGGCCGATTCCAATGCCTTGTTTTCCAAATGCCTGTTCGCTTTTCAAGCATTCTCGAAACTCGGCGAATTGTCGGAAAACATGCGCATCCTGTCTCTTAACGCTGAACTGGCGGCAGGCCGGGCGGGGGAACACGGAAGCGCGGTGCGTGCGCTGACCCAATACACCCGTGAGTTGGTCAACCGTCTTGCCATAATCGAACAGGGCATGCTGAGCTTGAAATCCAATACCTATAATAACAGCGCTAGCGCCTTGCGCATTCTACTGCAACTCAAACTCATCGATCGCGCAGGCAGCCATCTTAAAAAAGTTCAGGGCGAATTTAGTGCCAGTACCAACGAAAAGGTTTTGCAATCCCGCCAATCCAGGCTTACCGACTTGATGAATAATGTCGATGGCATGATCAGCAGTGTCGAGAATTTGGCCATAGAGGCAAATACAGTAACGAAAGTGATGTCGCAGGCAGGTTCCATCGCCACCAACATCGCCATTGAGGCTTCCAGCGCCGGTGCCTATGAAGCAGAATTTGAGCAAGTGGCCAAGACCATGCGCGAATTTGCCTCTGAACTGCGCATTATGTGTGAAACCGCTGGAGGTTCAATTCGTGACGCCGGTAACGTTGGTCAAACCTTACAATTCAATGCACAGGATAGCCTGGGCTATATGTCGAAAGAGGCAAGGCAATGATTTCTCATACTCTTTATAATGACCGTGGAAATATGTGGTTGGCTTTCGGACAGGATCCGGAGAAACCGGAAAATATTATCGATACCAACCAGATCGTTATTACTTCAGGTGACCAGGCGATCATTCTTGATCCGGGCGGAGTTGAAGTTTTCCCACCGATGTTGGCGGCCCTGACTGACAAGGTTCCCATTGAGAACGTCAAACATCTTTTCATGTCGCATCAAGATCCGGATATCGGGTCGTCTCTGCCGCTTTGGCGTCAGGTGTGTAACAAGGATATTGAAATTCACCTTTCCTGGTTGTGGACAAGCTTCGTCGGACACTTTGACGCCGAAGCATATCTGACGCCGATCCCCGATGAGGGTAAAATCCTGAAATTGGGTTCTGTGACTTTGCAACTGATTCCGGCGCATTATCTACATTCATCGGGCAACTTTTCGGTTTACGATGAAGCTGCACGCATACTGTGGACCGGGGACATTGGCGCGGCCTTATTGCCGCCGGGTAGTCAGAATAGTTTCTTTGTCGATAATTTTGACGCCCATATTCAATATATTGAAGGCTTCCACAAACGGTGGATGGGATCAACCCGGGCGCGCGATGCCTGGATCAACCGTGTATCAAAGCTGGACATCGATATCCTGACGCCCCAGCACGGCTTGTTTTTCAAAGGCGAGGATGTTGGCCGTTTCCTGGACTGGTTCGGTTCGCTTGAAATTGGATCAGGAATTGACTCCATGAGCGACGGCGCCAGCCCATCCCTGCCGCAACTATCATCAGAAGACTCTGCGGTGGCGGAAGAAGCTGTCGTAGAGATACAGCAAGCGCCCGAAGAGCTGACTGTTAATGAAGCTGCACAACCAGAACCATCCCCGGAACCAGGACCGGAACCAGAGCCGGCACCGGAGCTGGAAGCAATCCCCGAAGCGGCACCCCAAGAAAATTCTTCGGTGCTTCCCGAATATGACGAGTCTGTCGGCGGGTACGTCTTCCCGGAATAATCACCGGAAAAAGGGGCGGCAGCATCCGGATGCCACCGCCCCGAAGAGGGAAGCGCGGAGAGGAAACGCGCTCAACCCCCGACCCTTTGGTTATCCGTTTTCCGGATACAAGGCCCGGAAGCCCTGTCGAACACGCTCGATGGTAGCGGGATCGTTATCCCGCCAATATCTTGGATCACCCATCATCGTCTTCAACGCGCTCTCGTTGGGACCATGGCCTACGGCGCTGGCTTTTCCTAAGCCGGGTTCCTGGCTTTTCATCATTCCTTGCATGGTCAACACACCTTCGTAGGTGCTCGATAGGGCATCGAAAACATCATCGGAAAAGTTCTCCCGTCCCCAGTTCGCGATCTGGGCACGCGCCACGTTCCATTTATCATCGCCGCCGAAATGGCTTTTCAGGCGATCGCTCTGAGTGTTGGCGTGCATGTCACCGGCCATACCGGCAAGTGCGGGCATCAATTTTTCATTAGCCAGTTCGTACACCGTTTGCACCTGTTCCTGGCTCAGTCCAGCAGCATGAAGACGCGCGTTTGCATCGACGTCCGTTTCGTACGGTTTGCCGTCGATAGTCACCTGGTAATCGGCAGCGCTTTCGGGGATTTGACTTGCTTCCGCGCCACTAAGTTTACGTTCGAGTTCCTGGTATGATTTAGCCATGGCATCTACGCGAACTGCGGCGTTTTCAGGATCCCAGAATTTCTCGGGCACATCAGTTGGACGCGTCGCAGGTGCTTCATCCGATACCTGCGCAGGTTCAGGTGCATTGTTTTCCTCAGGTGCGTTTAAAAGTGTCTCATTCATCATTTTTCTCCATTTTTGGATTGCCACGGCCGCGTTCAATCAGGCCCTGGATATGCGTTACAAGTTGGCGTTGTCCTTCAAGGTGACGGAGCATGGCGTCGCTTGCCGCCGGTCCCATGGATTGCTCCACGGTCATCGTGCGTAAATGTTCTAAGACGCGCTCGCCATCTGGCCTGCCAAAGCAGCGGGCGAAGGCAAGCGCCAATCCCCCGTCACCTTTGGGTTGGGTTGTTTCGGAATTTCCGAACCAGGCCCAGCCGCCATTACTTTCCGACATCGATACTCTCCCCTTCCTGACCCACCGCAGGGGGGACCAGGACGTTCAACGCTTCGAGCGCGCCCGGCGGAAGCAAACCAGCGGCAAGGTCTGGGTCTTTAATCAGGTCCGGCGGCACCGCGAAGACCTTGGCCAGCCAGCGCGCAGCGGCGCCCTGGTCTATCGTGGCCATGGCTTCCGGGCCTATTGTCGAAAGTGCCTGAAACCAGTTCAACACACCTTGGGCATCCTGCCGCGATTGCTGACGCGCCAGGGGTGATCGGTATTCCAGATCGATGGTTGCACCATCAATGTGAATATCTTCAATTTCCCCGCGGCGGATAAGGATCGCCATGGAACGGGCAACCAGCGGTGCCAGCAACTCAGACTGTAAACGCCCGTAAGTAGCCCCAAGCAGGCGGGCCATTTCCGCCGAGCGTTCCAGCACTTCCGTCGCTGTCATTTTCGGCGCGTCGATCTGGCCCAGTTTGTCGGCCAGCAGCGCCTTGCGGATTCCAGCGCGAAGATTTCCCAGAACCAGTTCTGAAACATCAAACCGGCCCGGCGATTCCAATGCTTTCAATCCTTGGGATCCAACCGCCTTGGGGATGATCGTTCCGGGTGCCAATTTAATATTGGCCGGGTTGAGCACGCCGTCGTCATCGGCCTGCCAGATGCCGGTCACCGCAATCGAGGCATTTTTTAGTATCAATTCCACCACTTTGTTGGCGGTTTTGATATCGGGCAGCGCCTTCATCACGGGCGAACGTCCATAAATTTCACCGGGCGCTTTCAACCATCGAAAATTTATGAATGGCGAGTGGACGAAATGCCCTTCAGCCAACACAGTGGCTTCCTGCGCATTGTTTCCATCAGGATCGAGCACCGCGCGAAAGGCGAAACCGCTTTGATCGGGAATGACGGCTTCAATGACCGCATACTTTTTTACGTCCCCTGCTTCTTCATTCTGTCCGCGTTGATCGGGAATTTCGGCCTCTGGAAAACGCGACAACAATTGCGGACGGGTCAATTCGGAACGCCGGAACGTGGTATCCAGGCGACCATCCAGACTTTCCTCCATCACCACCTGAGACAGCGGCACGGCGGTAAAGCGAAAGGCTGCGCTTTGTGTAATGGAGGCTTCTTCCATCAACAGGCACGCGGTTCCCGCCGTCACCAGATCGAGATAGCACTGGTGCATCTCGACGGCGAAGTTCGACCTGTCAAAATTGGATTGCAGGACCGTCGAAATACGCTCCAGTTGCGGCCCCATGGACGCAGACTCATCGGCGGATAATTCGTGACCGGCAACCAGCCCGAACCATCTAGCCCAGGGCGGCGTTAATTCCGAAAGCAGGCTGGCGGCAAGTTGTTCCACCGCGTCTGGGGCCGTGCCATCGAAAAGTTTATCAGTTTTTTTCTCACCGGGCTGGCCCGATACGATGGCTCCATCACGCCGGGGCAAGGCAAAATCATAGCATTCGCGCCAATGGCTTTCCCATGCCTGCCGGCGTTCCAAGGATTTCTTATAGCGCTCGACAATGCGTTCCGGGGTCAGGTTTTGCTCTGCCTCCCCCTTCGTTAGGTGCACGTTCATCATGGTCTCCTATAGTCGTTATTCACCAAGCAGGGATTTGCGTTTCGCCGCGTTATCGCTCAAGCCAAGCAACCCGCGCGGTGACGTTGCGATGGTTCCAGTGCGGCCGCGACGGCGGCGATCAATCTCTTCAAGCCGTTTCTTTCGGGCTTCTATTTCTGGATCAGGTGCCTGCGGCAGAGACATCGGCGCAGGCGGGGACGGTGCGGAAAACAATCCACCCATGATTTAAACTCCTTTTTCTGTGGGATAAGCCCGGACAACAAAAACCCGCCAAGGCGATTGCCTTCGGCGGGGTGCGGGCACAACTGTGCAACTCGTTAAAGAAGAGGCTAATCCATTAAATCAGATAAGTCAAGATTTATTTCCTTATTTAGGGTATTTTTCTTAAAAAAAACCAAAGTTTGCGCCCAGGCTCTTCATGAAGCCGCTATCAAAGGCGTTCGATGTTTTCGGTCCGATCCAGCCGTCTTCTTTAAGCGGCTTGAAGGTGTTCTTGCCGAAGCTGTCGGCGCCGACATCGTTGATGGTGTCCTGCAAGACCGTGCCCCAGGGCTTCGGGCTTTTATCATCGGGTTTGAAGGTTGATGCATTCTGGAACAATCCCGAGAAACTGTCATGGGCGACTTCGCCCAGATTGCCAAGAGACTCGCCGCGTTTGTTTTCCAGCAGGTTCTGGAAGCTGCCCAGAGCGAGCGCGTTCTCGACCTTCGGACGGCCCTGCTCGGCGACTGAGTTTCTAAAATTCTGTTTGGTCTTGGGCCCGAACAGGCCGTCTGCTTTAAGCGGCCCGGATTTAGTGCTGCCGTCGGCTTGCAATTTGTTCATCAGGTTAAGCCCGGTTTGCACACCACGGATGGCCGTGGACAGGCCGCGCTTGCCCGCTAGGTCGGCGATCTTTGTCCCGGCGGCCAGCACTCCGTCCAGAACCGGCAGACCATCCTTGCCAGTGGCCGGGACCGGGTCTTTCCGGGGTGCTGTGGTGAAGACCGGCTCTACCGTCTTGCCCGTCTCATCTCTTTGCACCGGGTCTGTGCCGAAGTGTTGATCGTACCAGCCTTTAACCTTGGTCGCGGCTACGTTCTGGCGCGGGTCCGAGGCGCTCGAATAAGCATCCGACCCATGCACCTGGTTCACTTCCTCCTGCGTCCACACACTGGGGTCCTTAAGCAGAATGTCGGAAACCGGATCATCGGTCTTCTTCAGGTCTTCCAGGAAGTTTCGAATTTCGGGAGTATGGGAAAGCTTCTGGCTTTCCCCATCGGCCAGGGCGTCATCACCGGACGCACCTTTAACGTCATCGTTTACATGGTCGGGATTTTTCGCTTGTCCCTTCAAGTTGTTCTCCAGATTACCGCGAGCCACTGCTAAGTCTTCACCCGTTACCGCCGCCCGATTCCGGGCCAGTCGACCCAAGTCACGCTTACCCGCATCCCTATCGGTGTAGAAAGTGCTTTCCCGGGCCATTGCCTCGGCATCGCCAGCCTTGATGGCCTTCTTCAAGGCGGGAAAATCTTTCAAGCTTCCGTTGGCGTAGTGAACGTCGACGACTGCCGCCTTCTGGCCATCGCTCAGTTTGTTCCAGTCGTCCACCCCCACGTCTTTCTTGATGTCCTCGCTCCGCGTTGCGATTTCCTCATCCAGGCGTTTGTCCTGTTCCGCCTTAGGCATGTCGAGCTTTGTATCTTTTTCATAAAATGGTGCTTTCCTGTTGAACTTTTCAGGTTTTTTGCTTTGCTTTTCCCGCAGGTCTTGCATGTTGGCGAATTCTTTTCTTTTCTCAGCCTCGGTCGCCGGTTCGCCGGTCTCCCTGTTGATCAACGGCAAGGCCACGAAATCTTTTTCGTTCTGAATATGAAATCCCGTGCCGATGGTCACATTTCCCTTGATGTCCAGATAGGGGTTTGGTGGTTGCTTCTCATTTTCTATAATGTGCTGACGGATGATGTTCAATGTCGTGGTCTTCATGATATGCTCCTTTTGCATGTAACGGAGGTTTAAGGTGCCCAACAGGACGAAGCCCTTCAGGCAGGTGACACGCGCCCTTATGGGCGCGCTGGTTATTCTTGCAATACTTGGCGGCACGGCGCGGGCGGGCGAGTGGCCGCTACGCCTTCCGGTCGAGAATTTCGGTATCATTCCTTACGGTCAGGGCATGGCCTTCTTCATTGGCACCTGGGAGCAAACCGTCCGCCCGCAGGGCGGGGACATGACCGTGACCAAATCGACGATAGAATATCGTGAGGTGTTGCCGATTTTCGGCTACCGGTACCGCGTTATCTACGAAGCGCTAAATTACAGCCTGATGGTTGCTACTCTGCTTGCACCAACGACAGGAAAATATCCGACAAAATTCATGATATTCACGGCCCAAAGTCTGGGTGAGCCAGTTACAAAGCGTACTGAACTCCGCCTGCACTCCTGCGCCTCAGGGGGGTGGGGAACCCGCGAAGCCTTCGACTGGCCAATTGAAAAACTGTTGCAAACATTCAAGACATCCCTCTGCATGTCACAAATCGACATTGATGAGTCAGTCAATATCGGCTGGGGCACCGAACGATATCAACGGGCTGGTGTGACTTGGTAACGGCGCCGCATCACGGTACAAAAAACCCGCCAAGGCGATTGCCTTCGGCGTGGTGCGGGCACAACTGTGCAACTCGTTAAAGAGGAGACTACGCGAAAAATTTCACACAGTCAAGGTTTTTATATCTATTTTATGACTATTTTCCAAAAATTTATGCAACTGCCAAGGAGTCACGACAGTGCGCGCCTGAACGCCGAGGGCCCTTTTCACTGCCTCGACGCAGGTATAAGGACACAGAGGCGCGCGCAATTTCGGCACTTGATGAACCCGCGTCCTGACCACGGTGTATCCTAATCCCTGATAGAATTGCTCAATTTCATCTTCTTCCAGGGATGGATAAGTTTCGATTTCCGTATAATGGCTGAGCGGATTGTAGATGGCCCATCCGGCTTGGCCCTCGATGATCGCGAAGCAATGACGGTAGCCGCGTTTTAGCAGCCACAGTTTCTTCAGTTCCGTCTGCCCGACAAAAACCACCAACGCCCGCTTCATTGCACAATGCCTTTTTTCCTAAGGATCGTCGTCAATCGGTCCAGCGCCTCATCCCATAAGCGCGCTGCGCGTTCGTGCTCTCTTATGCGCGAATCGGGGGCGCATTCAGCTATGCCAAAACTGGCCAGAACTTTCAAATGATAGCGCCCCAGGATACGGCCCCGAACCAGTTCCATCACCGCGCGATAAACGTCGTCCGGATCGCAGGGGCGGACGACGTCGGCTTCGTCACTGCGCATTTTTGCGCCCTCCAAACGGGCACGCTGACTGCGTATGAACCAAAACCATGCTTCCTGCGCATCGCAAAACGGTACGCTCGGGGCATGGGATTGTTTCTTGGGCGTATAGCGAATGCGCGCCATGCTTGGATCCTTTCTGAAGTAATGGAACAAAAACAGAACATAATCAAATATTAGACTTTTTCTCCTAAGTCAATCCTATAAAATCCTTAATTTCCTAGATATTTCCTAGTGCATGATTGTGTCTTTTGTACGACAATGTTCCTATGTTGAAACATTCAGATGTCTGGCGCGCTGTAGACGCCCTTGCCCGTGAGCATGGTTTTTCACCTTCGGGTCTGGCCCGGCGGGCCGGGCTTGATCCGACCACATTCAACAAATCCAAGCGCATTACCGGGGGAGGCAAGAAACGCTGGCCCAGCACCGAAAGCATCGCCAAAATTCTCCGCGCCACCAACGCCTCGCTCGGTGAATTTCTGTCCTACGTCGGGGATGGCGAAGGCATTGGCATCTTCCGCAATGTGCCGTTAATTGGCTTTGCACAAGCCGGTTCCCAAGGTTTTTTTGATGATGCCGGTTACCCCATTGGCGGCGCATGGGATGAAATTCCCTTCCCTGGACTGGCTGATGATCATGCCTACGCACTTGAAATTAACGGCGACAGCATGGAACCCGCCTATCGCGACGGCGACACCGTCATCGTTTCGCCGCAAGCCAGTGTTCGCAGGGGTGACAGGGTTGTCGTCAAGACCTTAAAGGGAGAGGTCATGGCCAAGGTATTGCGGCGACAAACGGCCCACAAAGTTGAGCTCAGTTCGATCAATCCAAAACATGACGACCGCGAACTGAGCGTTGAAGACATCGACTGGATTGCCCGTATCGTCTGGTCCAGCCAGTAACACCCAAAAGAAGAACGTTCAAACATAAGGACTTAAGGTCATGGCGAAAACGCATTTCGGCAAAGGAAAAAGCCAATCCCACATTGAGGAAGGCTACACGTACGTTGATGATCACTGGGTTGAAGGCGACCCCCAAATCATCAGCCCAAAAAGCAATGCTATGTGGTTGAGCTCAACCGTATTCGATGGGGCCCGCGCATTTAAAGGCGTCGCCCCCGATCTTGATCTTCATTGCGCCCGCGCCATCAGGTCGGCAGAAGCCTTAGGGCTGGTACCGACAATAACCGGCCCGGAAATCGAGGAACTGGCCTGGCAGGGCATCCACAAGTTTCCCGAAGATACCGAACTATACGTGTGCCCCATGTTCTTCGGTAATGAAGGCTTTATTGTGCCAACCCCCGAAAGCACCCGCTTCGTCCTTATCGTCAGCCCGTCCGCCATTCCGGCTCCAGACGGTTTTTCCGCCTGCCTGTCATCATTTCAAAGGCCAGCCGCAAACATGGCGCCGACGGACGCCAAGGCATCATGCCTGTACCCCAATATTGCCCGGTCCGTCGCGGAGGCAACCAAAAAAGGTTTTGATACCGCCATTGTCCTTGACCCCGATAGCAACGTCGCCGAATTCGCCTACGCCAACCTGTTCCTGGCCAAGGACGGTGAAGTCCACACCCCCGCAATCAACGGAACATTCCTTAACGGCATTACCCGCCAGCGCGTCATCAAGCTGCTTAAAGAAGACGGGGTAACGGTCCATGAGCGAACCATAACTTTCGCCGAAATTGAGCAAGCCGACGAAGTTTTCGGCACCGGCAATTATTACAAGGTCTCTCCGTGCACCCGGATCGAGGATCGCAATCTGCAGCCCGGCCCCCTCTACAGCAAAGCCCGTGCGTTGTATTTTGCCTTTGCCGAGGCTGGCCGGAAATAGACTTTGAGGGCTTTCCCTAAAATTCTTCAAATACTGGGCTTGACGTTGTTGTTGATCGCCCCGGCGGATCGGGCGTGGCCGGATTTCGATGCCGGGTTGCTGGCTTATGAGCACGGCGACTACAAGACCGCTTACGAACAATGGCGACCCGCTGCCGAGAAAGGCGACCCCTATGCGCAGCACATGCTTGGTTTCCTATACGCCAACGGACGCGGCGTGCCGCTGCAACCGGAACAAACCGTGCTATGGTGGCGGCGGGCGGCAGAACAAGGATTTGCCCCGGCGCAATATACCCTGGGCTCACTTTATCGGCAGGGAATGGGGGTCAAGCGCGACCTGGAACAAGCCGCCAAGTGGATTGGCCGCGCCGCCGATGCCGGCTACCCTGACGCTCAGTACACATACGGCGTCATGCACGCCACCGGCGAGGGTGTCGAAGCAGACCTGAGCGCCGCCTATATGTGGCTCGACCTCGCCGCCGATACCAAAGGGCTGGAACCCGGAACATTCTGGAAGAATATCGATAAACTACTAACCCCCATGCAACGGCTGGAAGCAGACCAGTTGAAAAAAACCTGGGGGAAATAGCCCCTAGGAACTTAAATCTTCCCCGGCGAGGACGCGCTTAATCAGAGTGATTGTTTCTTCCATGCCGTAAAGAGCGATGAACGAGCCCATGCGCGGCCCCTGGGATTGCCCCAGCAGAATTTCGTAAAGCGCCTTGAACCAGTCTTTCAGGTTCTCAAAATTATGACGCTTGCCGACTTCGTAGACTTCCGTCTGAATGTCCGCACCTTCACTATCCGCAGGCAGGCTCTGCAAGGTATCTGCAAGATCTTCCAGGGCAGCCATTTCGGCCTCACTGGGTTTGCGGTACTGCTTGGCCGGACGCACGAAATCCCGATAATAATTGATGGCGTATTCGACCAGCTTATCAAGAATTGGCGCATTTTCCGGCGTCGCGCCCGGACGGTAACGGCCGATGAAGTGCCACAGCACGGCCTTGTCTTCCGTATGGCAAACACTGGCCAGGTTGAGCAGAATGTTATAGCTCATATGCGCTTCTTCGTGGGGCGGCTTGCCCTGATGAATATGCCACACCGGGTTGTCGATTTTCTTGTCGTCTTCGAGCTTTTCGTAGTTACCCAGATGGGCCAGATAGTCATCGACGTTGCGCGGGATAATATCAAAAAACAGCCGCTTCGCGGTTTTCGGCTTTTGATACATAAACAGGCTCAGGCTTTCAGGCGGTGCGTAGCGCAACCATTCCTCGACAGCCAGGCCGTTGCCACGGGATTTCGAAATCTTCTCGCCGTTTTCATCGTTGAAAAGCTCGTAGGTCAGGCTCTGCGGTGGGGTGTGTCCCAAAATACGGCAAATCTTGCTCGACAATTTGACCGAATCAATCAGGTCCTTACCGGACATTTCGTAATTCACATCAAGACCGGCCCAGCGCATACCCCAGTCAGCCTTCCACTGTAATTTACAATGACCGCCGGTAACCGGGGTTTCGATTTTGGCGCCACTCGCGTCTTCATAAACGATGGTCCCGGCGTCAAGGTTACGCTCAATAATCGGCACCTGCAAAACCACCCCGGTTTTTGGGCAAATGGGCAGGAACGGACTGTAGGTGGCGCGGCGCTCATCACCCAGAGTCGGCAACACCACATTGATGATCTTGTCGTATTCGGCCAGCACCTTGAGCAGCATTTCGTCGAACATGCCGCCGGTGTAGTAATCGGTCGAGCTCTTGAATTCATACTCGAAACCAAAATCATCCAGGAACGCCTGCAAGCGGGCGTTGTTGTGATGGCCGAAACTTTCGTGGGTGCCAAAAGGATCGGGAATTTTCGTCAACGGCTTGCCCAGGTGTTCGCTGACCATGTCCTTGTTGGGAATATTATCGGGCACCTTGCGCAGGCCGTCCATGTCGTCGGAAAAGGCAAACAACTTGGTCGGCAGGTCCGACAACTGCTGAAAGGCGTATCGAACCATGGAGGTGCGGGCGACTTCGCCAAACGTGCCGATGTGCGGCAAGCCTGACGGCCCGTAGCCGGTTTCAAACAGCACGTAACCTTTTTCCGGGCTCTTGCCGCCCAAGTGTTTGATCAGCGCACGCGCTTCAACAAACGGCCAGGCGTTGGAATTTTCCGCAAAGGCATTATGGCTCATGGTCAGGGGTTCCGTTATGGATACTTCAATGAAGGCCGGAAATTAGGCGTAAAGAGGACCGGGCGTCAAGCATCGCCCTCAAAAGAAGCCAAAGTTTGAACCCAGTTTATTCAGGAAACCGCCCATGCCCGATGGCTTGACCGTCCGCCTGAAGGCATCGGCAGTCTTCGGGCCGATCCAGCCGTCGCTTTTGAGCGGTTTGAAGGCATCGCCGCCGACATCGTTAAGGGTGTCCTGAACGACCATGCCCCAGGGTGTCGGACTTTTGTCGGCGGCCTTGAACGGCGCGGGCTTTTGAAACAAACCTGAAAAACTATCGTGGGCGGTCTGCGCCAGATCGCCGCGCTTTTTTTCCAGAAGATTTTGGAACGTGCCCAGTGCGACGGCATTTTCGACCTTGGGACGGCCCAGCTCTGCAACGGACCCACGCAACGCCTGTTTCGTCCGCGGGCCGAACAATCCGTCTGTCTTAAGCAGGCCCGAAGGTCCTGCATTTTTGTTACCGGAGCGTTGCTTGTTCAATAAATTAAAGCCTATCTGAGCCCCCTTGATTGCCGTGGAGAGGCCATTTTTCCCGGCCATATCGGCAATCTTGGCGCCGGCGCCAAGGACGCCGTCAAGAACCGGTTGACCGTCCTTGCCTTTGGCCGGAACCGGTTCTTTGCGGGGTACTGTGATAAAAGCTGGCTCTACCGTCTTGCCGGTTTCATCCTTTTGCACCGGGTTTGTGGTGTAGTGTTCGTCGTACCAGGCCTTAACCTTGCCCGTCGCTTCGGCCCGCTTTGGGTTGGACGCGATTTGATAAGCATCCGACGCGTGCACCTGATTGACTTCCTCCTGCGTCCAGTCCCTTGAGTCTTTAAGCAGGATATCGGAAACCGGATCGTCGGATTTTTTCAGGTCTTCAAGGAAGTTTTGTATGTCGGGGGAGTAAGCAGGCTTCGCACTTTCCCCATCGCTTAAACTATCCTTTCCTGATGAGCCCTTAAGGTCTGCCTTGCCGGGATCTGATTTATTTGAATCTTTCAGAAAATCCCGAGGTTCATTATCCTGAAAATCATAAATCGGATTATCGGCTGCGGGAGGTGTATCCAGTTTCTTTAAGGCGTCCACATAGGTTTGCATACTGTGGGGCGATTTTTTTGGATAGCGGTTTGATTTTTGAGGATATTTTCCTCTTACCTCCATTACCGGGCCATCATACTTAGTACGAAGATAATCGGGAAGCGTAACGGTCTTGCCCATGTTTTCGCTGTCTCCGGTAAGGATATCGCCTTTGAATTTGTAGTTAGTGACGTTCATCTTGGCGAGAATTTCTGGGTCGATTTCCTTACCCATCTTATCGGCCATGGTTTGCCCACCCAAAGAGGCAAACCCTATGACGCTGACCTTCCCGGCACCTTCGACACCTTCCAGTTCCTTCTGGATATCGTAGCCCAGAACCTGAGCCAAACCGCCCCCCATGCTGTGACCGGTGAGTTCGATATCCTTACCCTGCCTGGCGGCTGCAACGGCGTCCTTAACCAATTGTCTTGCCTGAGGGCTATAGTACTGAGTACGCCCGTAGTTAACGGCGGCCTGAATGTCTGTGGGGCTGAACTTGTCTGTCCCTTCTATAACAAAGCTCTGTTTCTGGTCTTTATTAGAATCATCGAGACCACTGGCTTTATTGGCATCATCGGGGCCACTAGCTTTGAAACCGCTGCCGGAATCTTCATATGTTAGCCCATTAAGAAAATAAATTTCGTTTGCCGTATCCGCGGCTTTCTGGTGGGGGTGTATATTTTTGGAATTAGTCATCGTATTCTCCTGTTAGGTTGCGCGCACAAAAAACCGCCCGCGACCTTTACGGGGGTCGGCTGGCGGTTGGGTTAATGTCGGCAGTTGCCGTCAGTGATGGTAGTTGGTTAGTAGAAGGTAATGCTCGACAGGTCGTCGAAGGCTTCAATGTCGGAACAAACGTCAATAATCTTCAAAGTAGGGGGGGCGTTACCCGGGCCAATCACGCCAAAATACCGGTATCCCTGAGTTTCGTGCAGAACGGCGACACGGCAACCGTCCGGTGACACTTCGGCGCTCCTGATGACGCCCTTCAAAAGCTCAATAATGCGCTCATCGCGATAGAAATATCCTCCGTTCCAGTTCTTGTTCGGCATGCCCCCCCCCTCTCCGTTAACAATGAACATTCCGGTCTTGGTCGGTTCCAATATACGAAAATCAGTATCCTCGGGCACGCATTGGTGTTCGGGTTTCTTACCGAGACTAAACCACCAGATATCATAACAATGATTGGCCACTGAAGGGTTACGAGGCCCCAGGTAATACGCGTCTCTATATGGGTGATATTTGGCGATGTGGGTATCAGTGTTTTGCGGGATCGAAAGGGGGATACCCTTTGCCGTGCGATCCGCATACCAATACACGAAGTCTTCCGTTGTTGGCATGGCAAGATAACCGTCACCACGACGTAGTGGCCGAACCCAGAGCGCTTTATCCTTCATCGTATCGGGTGTGACTTCGTTACGACAGGTGTGAGGGTTAAACGGCTGGCGTTCAAAATACTCCCTAAACGCTATTGAAAATCCATTAATGTCATAGGGCCGCATCGAAGTTTCCTGACCGCCCTGTCTGGCAAAATGAGTCTCTCCACCATAAACCTTGGGGAATTTTGGATAGACAAGCCGACCCTCGGCATAACAGATCGTGCCAGAACCCGGCAGGTGATCGGTTGGATAGAGTTCCAGCTTTCCCTTGCCATCTTTCATGTTCCAGATCGCCATTTCCATCAGGTCTTTTCTTTCACCCGGTGCGGCGTCCTTCATTTTGACGAACATAATGCGGTCGTTATCCATCCATGTCAGCCCCTGGTAGCCTGATTTAACACCGGTGTCCGTGACCCAGTCCGGCAGGGGCATAAATTTGGAGAGGATGGGGAAGCCGATAATCACCGCCATCACGACGAGAATTCTTATTGTCACACGGCGTTGTTTTTCCGGGCTGGCCATCAGTCGTCCTTAATATCTTGCGAACACCCATATCCTATCAAACCATGGCGGGTATTTCATCACTTGATATCATCTGCCCGGACATAGCCTTGGAATTTTAATCACAAAAAAACCGCCCGAAAGGGACGGCTTGATATCTGGGCACAACTGTGCAACTCGTTAATGATATGTTTAACCTAAGCGGGTAATGATTGTCAAGGACTATATTCCCCTGCTCGTAAAATCCTGACAATTACTTCCAGATCGGCTTACCCGAACCCGGTAGGCCGTAGGCTTGCCATTTCTTTGTTACCTCGTCGATGATGTCATCGCTCATGCGGATTTTACGACCCCATTCGCGGTGGGTTTCGGCACCGATCTTGGCCGTGGCGTCAATTCCCATTTTTGAACCCAGGCCGGATTCAGGGGAAGCGAAATCCAGGTAATCAATGGGCGTGCGCTCAACCATGGTGACATCACGTGCCGGATCAACATTGGTCGAGATGGCCCAGATAACATCGTTCCAGTCGCGCGCGTTAATGTCATCATCCACGATGATGACGAACTTGGTGTACATGAACTGGCGCAGGTAGGACCACACCGCCATCATGATGCGCTTGGCGTGACCGGCATAGGCCTTCTTGATGGATACCACGGCGACCCGGTACGAACAGGCTTCCGGCGGCAGCCAGAAATCGACGATTTCCGGGAACTGCTGGGTCATCAGCGGAATGAACACTTCGTTGAGGGCCTCGCCCAACACCGACGGCTCATCGGGCGGACGTCCGGTGAAGGTGGATAAGTATATGGGATTTCTACGCATGGTGATGGCGCTGACCGTGAAGACGGGGAACGGCTCCACGGAATTGTAATAACCGGTGTGATCGCCATAAGGGCCTTCGTTCGCTTCGTCGGATAACGAGACATGGCCTTCAAGAACAATCTCTGCCTCGGCAGGCACCTTAAGGGGCACCGTCTTGCAGTCGACCAATACAACTTTTTCGCCACGCAGCAAACCGGCGAACTGGTATTCGGAAAGCGTATCGGGAACCGGCGTCACGGCGGCCAGAATCGTGCCGGGGTCAGCGCCGATCACGGCGGCCAGCGGCATCGGCGCGTCGCTGACTTCTTTCCAGCGGGCGAATTGTTGCGCCCCGCCGCGATGTTTCAGCCAACGCATGATGGTTGTGTTCTTGCCCGTCACCTGCATACGGTAGATGCCCAGATTCGGCGTGTCGCGCTTGTCGCCGCCTTCCTTGCCTGCTTCGGGGCCTTCGGTCACCACCAGCGGCCAGGTAATCAGTGGTCCCGGCTCACCGGGCCAGCAAGTCTGCACCGGCAACTTTGCCAAATCGATATCATCGCCGGTCAACACCACTTCCTGACACGGTGCCTTAGACGTCGTCTTGGGTTTCATGGACATAACGGTTTTAAGCAGCGGCAGCATGTCCAGGGCTTCGCGCCATCCCCCGGGTGGTTCAGGTTGGCGCAAGAAGGCCAGAGTCTCACCAACTTCGCGTAAGCCGCCCGGTTCGCGACCCATGCCCCAGGCGACGCGCTCTACCGTGCCAAAAAGATTGACAAGCACCGGCATGGCGGCCTTTTCTCCGTTCTCGTCAATAACATTTTCAAACAATACCGCCGGGCCGCCTTCGGCCAACAGACGTGTTTGAATTTCCGTCATCTCCAGGTTGGTCGAAACTTCTTCGGAAACCCGGACAAGACGGCCCTCACGTTCCAACCGATCGATGAATTCTCTTAAACTCTTGTATGACATGATTTCTTTTTAACCGGTTCGGCGATGCTTTAATAGTGGATAAGGTACTGACAGCGTTCCGAAATGTTGTATTTGCCCGAAAATCGGGATACGTTTTCTAAATTAACAAGGGTTTGATAAATGGCTGAGAGCAAGCTGACACGCGAACGCCGCATAGAAGATAATACCTTCAAGCGGATGATTGACATCGGCATCGCGCTGTCTTCGGAGCGCGACCATCATCGCCTGATGGAACTTATCCTGATGGAAACGAAGAGCCTGTGTAACGCCGATGGCGGAACCCTGTATTTGCGCACCGACGATGACCACCTGAAGTTCGAAATCATGCGTACTGATTCATTAGGTTTTGCCAAAGGTGGCACCACCGGCGAGGAAATTTCCTTCCCGCCGTTAAATATCTACGACCCGGAAACCGGCGAGCCTAACAGCAAGAACATTGCCACTCATGTTGCCCTGAGCGGTGAAACGGTGAACATCCCCGACGCTTACGAAACCGACAAGTTCGATTTTTCCGGCACCAAGAAATTCGACAAGGGGAATAACTATCGCTCCATATCGTTTTTGACGGTGCCTATGAAAAACCACGGCGGCGAAGTTATCGGCGTTATCCAACTTCTTAATGCGCAAGACCCCGCCACCGGCGAGGTCATCCCCTTTAATCCGTCTATCCAGCCGCTGATCGAATCGTTGACATCGCAAGCCGCCGTGGCGCTGGACAATCAAAATTTATTACTCGCCCAGAAGCAACTTCTCGACAGCTTTATCGCCATGATCGCCGGAGCTATTGATGCCAAGTCTCCCTATACTGGCGGGCACTGCCAACGTGTGCCGGTGCTGGCCATGATGCTGGCCGATCAGGCTTGCGCGTCACAGGACGGCATGTTCAAGGACTTTTCCTTAAGCGGTGAGCAGCGCTACGAAATGGAAATAGCCGCCCTGCTGCATGATTGCGGCAAGGTGACGACGCCAGAATACGTCGTCGACAAAGCGACCAAACTTGAAACCATCTACGACCGCATCCACGAGATTCGCACCCGCTTCGAAATCCTGAAACGGGACGCAGAAATCGCCTGCCTGAAGGCCATCATCGCCGGCGGCGACGAGGCGACGCTAAAAGCCGAAATGACTGAAAAGTTAAGCCAGCTTGACGACGATTTCGCATTTATCGCCGACGCCAACATCGGCACCGAATTCATGACCGACGAAGCTCTCGAGCGAGTCAAAACCCTTGCCAAAATAACCTGGACGCGAACCCTGGACGACCGCATCGGCGTTTCTCATGAAGAACTTAAACGTATGCAGCGTGGCCCGGCCAAGCCGTTGCCCGTGCAAGAACCGTTGCTATCGGACAAACCCGAACACGTCATTGAACGCGACCCGGCCAACAAGATCGCCGAAGACAATCCATTCGGTTTCAAGATGGATGAGCCGGTCGATATGTATAACCGGGGCGAGCTCTACAACATGTGTATCCAGAAAGGCACCCTGACGGCCGAGGAGCGTTACAAGATCAACCACCACATGGTTCAGACCATCGCCATGCTGGGTCAATTGCCGTTCCCCAAACACTTGGACAAGGTTCCCGAAATAGCCGGTGGCCATCACGAAACCATGATTGGCACCGGTTATCCCAAGCGTTTGAGCAAAGAAGATATGTCCCTGCCAGCCCGAATGATGGCCATCGCCGATATTTTCGAAGCCCTGACCGCCTGCGACCGGCCCTACAAGAAAGCCAAGACTTTAAGTGAAAGTCTCAAAATCTTGTGGTTTATGAAAAAAGATCAGCACATTGATGCGGATTTATTCAAACTGTTCCTGAAGTCAGGCCTGTACATGACCTATGCCGAAAAATTCCTCATGCCCTCCCAGATCGACGAGGTCGATATTTCCCAATACCTCGACGATTAACATGTCCCCGGCCGTCGCTCACGCCAAATCCTATCCGTTTCCCATTCCGGGCACTTCCTATATCCTGGGCGCCAATGGCTATCAGGAAATTATCAGGGGACTCCCCCTGCCAAACCTTGATGGCCTGACGGGCGTGCTGGCATCGGGTTCCAACCAGTCCCCCGAACAACTGGCCCGTAAATTCGATAACCTCGATGTTCATCCGATCCCGGTCTTACAAGTGTGGATCAAGGATTTCGACGCCGTACATTCGCCGCATTTCAGCGCCTATGGCTCGATCCCCGCGACACTGCATTATCATCCCGGCGTCACGGCCAAACTTTTTTCCACCTGGCTCAACGATGCCCAACTTGCGCGCATGCACGAGACCGAGGTCGCCAGCGAAAATTACGATTATGTCCTGCTTGAAGATATCACCGTGGATGTTATTGGGGGGACACGCCTATCTTCGATAAATGCCTATATATCCCGACGCGGCGCGCTTTGTCATAACGGCAAGCCCCTGGGGTTGGAAGCGGTGTCGGCGGAAGGCCGGGACTGGCCGGAAGTCTCTCAAAATCAGGTTCAGGCCCTGGCCCGCGACCGCCTGTCACCAAGTATGGGCCTTGATGCCTTCATCAGCGAAAATCTCGATAACGCCAACACCCGCCATGCAAGAACCCGGCATCTGGCACAAGACGCCTTGCCCTTCACCTACCCCCATTTATCTCTAGTCACATAAAATGACTGACCCCAAAAATGCTATCAGCGAAGACGCCCGCGCCGTTACCAGGGCGGCTGATTTGCTGGGTTTGCGCGAGATTGATTTTTTCCGCCTTGCCCATCGACGCTGGTTTTCCATCGACGCCTCACCAGCGCAAATGGAAAAAATCTTCGCTGCCTATATGTTTCGCGAAACCGTACCGCCCTGGGTACGCCATTGCGCCCGCGAAGTCGCCAAACGCGAGGGCATGAACATGCTCGATCCTGTAGAATTTGGGGCGGGTGATTTCCGCCACCAAAACAAAGTACCAAAAGTCGGCAAGTTATTCCTGATGATCGCCGGGTTGTTGATGGTGATTGTTTATATTTCGATCCTGACAACCCGGATCGATTTCGACGATACCAACTGTCCGGGACGCTACGCCGGATTTCTTGAGCAATGGGTCTACATGATCAACGGCCAGCAACCGCCGCCATGCGAACCAGGCGAAGCTACACCACCTGCCCCGCAATAATAGCAGCGAAGACGATCAGGCCGAAAATACGGTTGGATTTGAACTTGGCCAGACAATCCTTGGCATCGTCGGTGTCCAGTCGCGCCACCTGCCACGCCAGATGCACAGCGGCAATCCCAAGTCCCACATAATAGGCCCAACCAAGCCCAGCCAGGAACCCGCTAAAGATCATTAAAAGCATCATCCCAGAATAGAACCCGGCCAGCCATTTGTGGGTGTTCTCGCCGAGCCGCAGGGCCGTCGATTTAATGCCGATCAGGACATCATCTTCCTTGTCCTGGTGGGCGTAAATAGTGTCGTAACCCAGCGTCCACAAAATACCCGCCATGTAGAGAACGCCCGCCGCAGCCGCCAAATCGCCGCGCACCGCCGCCCAACCGAGCAGTGCCCCCCAGTTAAACGCCAACCCCAACACCGCCTGCGGCCAATCGGAAATGCGTTTCATGAATGGATAGACGGCGACCACCAACAAGGAACCCGCGCCAACCATGACGGCGAAAAAGTTAAACTGTAACAACACCGCCAGGCCCAACAATAGCTGCAAGATCAAAAAGCCAATTGCCTGGGGGATGCTGACCGCGCCTGATGGAATTGGCCGGGTCGCCGTGCGCGCTACTTGACCATCAAAGTCCCTGTCGGCGATGTCGTTCAATGTGCAGCCCGCACCGCGCATAATCAGGGCGCCGATGCCAAACAGAACAACAAGTAGGAGATCCGGCCAGCCCGGGGTGGCAAGGGCAATGCTCCACCAGCAAGGCAACAACAGCAACCAGGTGCCAATCGGCCTGTCAAGGCGGGCCAAGTGCAGATAAGGTTGCAACCAACGCGGCATCCACTTGTCGATCCAGGTGAGCGCGGGCATATCACTGTCGATGCTTTTAAAGGTGGCTGTCATAATGATGTCAAAGTAACCTGTCGCTTGCTCGAATTCCACCGCCGCTTATGATGTAAACTATGAACGACACTAAAATCAAAGCACGGCTGTTTACCGATGACGATTTGGGGGCGAGCGTAACCATAACGCCAAACGCCGATCAAGCCCATTATCTGTTAAAGGTGATGCGCGCCGGTAACGACGAACGTGTGATCCTGTTTAATGGTCGTGACGGGGAATGGTTGAGTACCGTCGATGAGGCGACAAAGAAAACCTGTGTCCTACGGCTCGAAAAGCAATTGCGCGCGCAAAGCCCGGAACCGGACCTTTGGTTGGCTTTCGCACCGTTAAAGAAATCAAACACCGATTTCGTGATCGAAAAAGCAACGGAACTTGGCGTCTCGTCCCTGATGCCGGTTTTTACCGAACGCACCAATACCACGCGCGTTAAGTCAGAACGTCTGAGAATAATCGCCATGGAAGCGGCCGAACAATGCGACCGCCTGAGCATCCCTGAAGTCGCCGAACCGCTGAGCCTGGCTAAACTGCTCGCAAGCTGGCCGGACGGGCGCACCCTGCTGGTCCCTGACGAGACCGGCGGCGGGCGGGCGCTTAAGGACGTTCTCGTAGATAACACCCTTAAGCCACACGGTTTCTTGATCGGCCCGGAAGGCGGTTTTTCTGCATCGGAACTTGACGCCTTGAGCAATCTGCCGTTTGTTATCCGCGTCGGCTTGGGACCGCGTATTCTTCGCGCGGAAACGGCGGCCCTGGCAGCCCTTGCCTGCTTCCAGGCACTGAGCGGAGACTGGAAGCAAAAACCCCGCTTTAACAACGGATACCATTTCAATGCCCACAAATGATGCGTTTATCACCCATAAAAAACAGCTCCTCGACTACATGGAATCAGGTTGCAAACCACCTGAAAAATGGCGCATCGGCACAGAACATGAAAAGTTCGCTTACAACTTGAGCGACCTTAACCCCCTAGAGTATGAGGGTAAGGCGGGTATCAAGGCCCTGCTCGAAGGACTGACAAAATTCGGATGGAACCCGGTCATTGAAAATGGCAACCCCATTGCCCTTGTCAAAGACGATTTAAGCTCGATCACCCTCGAACCGGCAGGCCAGGTGGAACTGTCCGGCGCACCGCTGGATAACATTCATCAGACCTGTTCAGAAGTGTCCGAACACCTGAAACAGGTTAAAGAAATCGCCAAAGATCTGGGCATCGGCTTTATCGGCCTGGGTTACCAGCCAAAATGGTCACGGGAGGAAGCTCCGTGGATGCCTAAGTCCCGTTATGCCATCATGCGAAGCTACATGCCGAAGGTCGGCTCTATGGGTCTTGATATGATGCAATCCACCTGCACCGTTCAGGTCAATCTGGATTTTGATTCAGAAGCGACCATGGTCAAGATGTTCCGCATTTCCCTTGCCCTGCAACCCATCGCCACCGCCCTTTGGGCAAATTCACCATTCAAGGATGGCAAGCCTTCTGGTTTTTTAAGTTATCGCAGCCATATCTGGACCGATACGGACGCAGACAGGTGCGGCACCATCCCCTTCGTTTTCGAAGACGGTTTCGGCTTCGAGCGGTATGTGGATTACATGCTCGATGTACCGATGTACTTCGTTTACCGCAAAGGCGTCTATATCGACGCATCGGGGCAGTCATTCCGTGATTTCATGAATGGTACCCTGCCCGCTCTGCCTGGTGAATTCCCGACCGAAAAAGACTGGGAAGACCACTTAACCGTCGCCTTCCCGGAAGTGCGTTTAAAAAAATTCCTGGAAATGCGCGGCGCCGATGGCGGCCCATGGAACCGACTATGCGCCCTGCCCGCTTTCTGGGTCGGCCTGCTTTACGATGACCAGTCACGAGAAGCCGCCTGGGACTTGATCAAGGACTGGACGCCTGAGGAACACGAGCTGTTGCGCAACGAAGTTCCAAGGCAGGCTTTGGGCACGCCTTTCAGGAGTGGTACCGTCTGCAATATCGCCCTCGAAGCGTTGAAAATATCCCACCAAGGACTGTCACACCGGGGCGTTCTTGATAGCGTTGGCCTGGATGAAACCCATTATCTGAACCCGTTATTCCGTATTGCCGAATCCGGCTTCACCCCTGCCGAAGATCTGCTTTGCGCTTACGAGCGGCGGTGGGGAAAAAACGTCGATCAGATTTTTAAAGAATATTCCTATTAGAGCATTGGCCCTCCCAATTTCCCAGGTTCGTGTATATAAATGTTCTTCATTTTTCTGGGATCCAGACATACTGACTTATGCAGAAAGCCAGCATTGAAATAGCTGATATTGAGCAAGCCCTCCACGACGGAGAGTTTTGCTTCTATTATCAACCCAAAGTTTCCTTCGCCACCGGACAAATTGTCGGTGGTGAAGCACTGCTACGCTGGATCAAAGCCGACGGCACCCTCATACAACCGGAGGATTTCCTGCCGCTAGCGGAAGAAACCGGTTTCATCACCAATATTACTGCGGTCATGTTGCCTGAACTCATTGATGACATCGAAAAAATCAAAGTCGTAAAATCAGATGCCCAGATCGCTTTTAATATTTCGGGCCTAGATCTCTACTCACCTTATATTGTCAAGATGCTGCGCAGTTTTATTGGCTCCCGGCGCATCAACCCCGGCAATATCCAGATTGAAATTACCGAGACCGCCGTTGTCGTTAACTCCGAACGCATCAATACTTCCCTGCTCGAACTGGTCGCCCTGGGGATTGAAATCGCCATGGATGATTTCGGCACTGGTTATTCATCCCTCGACCTGCTCAGCCGTTTGCCGATTTCAGCCCTGAAGATCGATCAGGGTGTTGTCCGCAGAATGTCCGAGGACGTCAAGAACACCCACATCGTCCGCTCAAGCTTGTACATGGCCCGGGAACTATCCATAAAAACCGTTGCCGAAGGAGTCGAAAACAGAGGCACCTATACCTATCTGATGGCCGCCGGTTGCAACGAGGTGCAGGGTTATTGGATCAGCCCACCGCTGCCACTGGATAAATACATCGCGTTATGCACCAGCCAGCCGCAGTGGCCGGGTTCGTCCTTCGGACTGCTTTACAACGCCTGGGTCAATCACATTTCTTACCGGCGCAAGGTTTTGGACGCCACCTTGACACTGTCAATGACGGATCAGGACGAGTGGAAAGAGCTTCCAAAAATGGACCTGGCCCATAGCCCGGCCCGTTGCCGTCTGGGCCAGTGGTATATGGGGGAAGTCAGCGAAGGCGAAGAAAGCCGCCGCAAATACAAGCAACTGGAAGAACCCCACCGGCTGATGCATGCCGCCGGCGCCTCCCTGATCAAGGCGATCCGCACAAAATCAACAGCGCGGGACATCACCCGGGCCACGCGCATTTTCCTGGAATATTCAGATGTTGTCGATGCAGAGGTGTCCCGCCTTGTTGAGCGAGACCTTGAAAGAACCTTCGCCGAGCTCGACATCGAAAAGGAAAAGGACGTTCCTTCAATCGAAAACTTGCTCGGGGAATACGATATCGAATAGCTCTTTGCTAGCGCATGTCCTCAGGTAGCCGTGCCACCGACAGTTAACCCGTCAATCCTGATCGTCGGCTGGCCAACACCGCAAGGAACCCCCTGACCGTCTTTCCCACAGGTGCCGACGCCGGGATCCAGTTGCATATCATTACCGATCATCGAGACGCGGGTGAGCACGTCCGGACCGTTGCCGATCAACGTTGCACCCTTGACCGGGGCGCCAATTTTGCCATCCTCGACCAAATAGGCCTCGGTACAACTGAAGACGAACTTGCCGGACGTGATATCGACCTGCCCGCCACCGAAGTTAGTCGCATACAGACCTTTTTTAACCGAGCCCAGAATTTCTCCTGGGTCATGATCGCCGGCTGGCATGAAGGTGTTGGTCATGCGCGGGATCGGCGCGTGAGCATAACTTTGGCGGCGACCGTTTCCGGTTGAGGCGACGCCCATCAGGCGGGCGTTCATGCGGTCCTGCATATAGCCCTTTAAAATGCCATCTTCGATCAACACGGTTTTCTGGGCCGGTGTTCCTTCATCATCAATGGTCAGCGAGCCACGGCGATCAGAAATCGTGCCATCATCGATGACCGTGACACCAGGCGACGCCACCCGCTCGCCCAGTAGCCCTGAAAATGCCGAGGTTTTCTTGCGATTGAAATCGCCTTCCAGGCCATGGCCGATGGCTTCATGCAGCAGAATACCCGGCCAGCCGGGGCCAAGCACGACATCCATTTCACCCGCCGGGGCCGGGACGGATTCAAGATTGACCAGAGCCAGACGCAGTGCCTCGTCGACAGCTTTCTTCCATGTTTCCGGTTTTAGATATTCATTGTAAGCGACCCGACCACCGGTGCCGTAGCTGCCGGTTTCCATGCGATCACCCTGGGCCGTCATGATGGTGACATTAAGGCGCACCAGCGGACGGATATCACCCGCCCTGACACCGTCCGGGCGAAGCACCTGCACCGCCTGCCAGCTTCCCGTCAGCGAGGTTGTTACTTGTGCAACGCGTTCATCTTTCGATCTGGCATAGGCATCCATGTCGGCCAATAATTTCACCTTGGTCTCGAACTCAACCATGCTCAGGGGATTGTCATCCACATAAAGTTGAGCGTTGGTGCCCGGCGGCGGCGCGGCCAGGATGCCGCCATGCCCCGCGTGCACGGTCTTGACCGTTTCACCGGCCCGTTTAATGGCTTCCTCGCTTAATTCCGAGGCATGGGAATAACCCGTCACTTCACCCGACACGGCGCGCAAGCCAAACCCTTGGGACGTATCAAAACTAGCGTTTTTCAACTGCCCATCGTCGAAAACAACGGCTTCGGACTGGCTGTATTCAAGGTACAATTCGCCGTCGTCGGCCCCGTTTAAGGCATCTTCGGTCAGCCTTTCTACCCGTGCCAGGTCCATACCGGCCCGATTGAAGAAAAGCTCGTCGGTTCGTGAAAGGTCGCTCATGGAAGTTCCTAAGTCATTTCATCTCATGGTAACAATATAGCGCTTAGACTATGTTCAGATAGTGTTTCCTTTGAGATATTGCACCACCATGAATAAATTTCGCGAACACCCCCTGCGTAAAGACCTTGCCGAAGAGGTTCACGCCCGCCCCTATGGTCTGCTTAAAGCCCCGGTCCGGGTCAGCCATCTGGCCGTGTTGTCTGGTGAGAGCGACCCGGAGGGGGATCGCCGCCACGTCGCCCTGTTGTGCCGCCACTTCGGCGTAACGGAGCCCGAAACCGGAACCAATCATTATTCAGGGCCCCTGCAAAGCGATGATGACCGTGAGTTTCGCTTCAAATGGGAACGTCACACCGAATTTTCCTCCTACACCTTTTACCAAAACGGCTCCTTTGACGACCCCTTCGCCGGGAGCGCCATTGAGCGCATTCCCACTGACTGGCTGGGAGCCTTGCCCGGCGATGTTCTGGGGGCAACAAATCTAACCCTGGAACCGGGCAGTTCGCCGCAGAGAAATTTCGATGAGCTATCAAAACTTTTCGCCGACAATACGGTTACCGGCAGCGGCATGCGCGGCGGCGAGGCGCTGGTGTGGACCGATTTCCGCGTCCATCAGGACGGCTTCAACCGCATACTGGTACGCGATAACGGCATGAACCAACGACAGGCCAGCAGGCTGGTGCAGCGTTTGCTTGAAGTTGGCACCTATCGCATGATGGCCATGCTGGCCTTCCCCGTGGCCCGTCAGGTGTTGCCTAAATTGGCCGGATACGAACGCAATTTAAGTGATCTGGTCGGGCGCATGGATACCGCCGACAGCGGCGACGATGAACGCCAAACCTTGAAAAATCTGACCCACCTGGCCGCCAAGGTCGAAGTTCTGTCCCTGGATATTAATTTCCGTTTTACGGCCGCCCGCGCCTACCACGCTCTGGTCAACCGCCGCATCGAAGAACTTCGTGAAATTCGCATCGAAGACATCAGCCAAATCAAGGGTCTGCAGCCGCCGGGAGAATTTGTCACCCGCAGGTTGGCCCCGGCCATGGAAACCTGCCAATCGACCGCCAAGAGACTCGACAGCTTGTCGCTCCGCATTGGCCGCGCCAGCGACCTTTTGCGGACCCGCGTCGATGTGGCGCTTGAAGAACAGAACCGCGACTTACTGGAATCCATGGACCGACGGGCCAGAATTCAGCTCCGCCTGCAGGAAACCGTCGAGGGGCTTTCGGTCGTCGCTATCAGTTATTATTTGTTAGGTCTGGTCGGTTACGGGGCTAAAAGCGCCAAGGCGGCAGGCCTGCCCATAAATACCGATATCGTCACCGGACTGGCCATGCCTTTGGTCGTTGCACTGGTCTGGTATGCCATGCGACGGATTCATGACAAACTGGGCAAGGATGACTGAACACTTGACCTGAAGGTCCCAGGACAGTAAAAAAATGAACACGTGGTGATTTGCACGACCAGCTTGCGACCACGATAAAAAAACTCGCTAAAAGGTCGGCGCTCTGGAGAGCCCTGACCGTAACTGTCGGGGCTTTTTTTGTCCGCCCGCCCCAATACCGACGGACAACAGAGACGTAGGAAGAGAGAAATTCCATGGCAACGAAGAAAACCAACCCACAAAACTGGCGTCCGGCGACCCAACTTGTTCGCGGCGGAACCGAACGCTCACACTTCGACGAAACCAGCGAAGCCATATTCATGACATCGGGTTACGTCTACGAATCCCCGGAAGAAGCGGAGCAAGCTTTCAAGGGCGAAAAAGACCGCTTCGTCTATTCCCGCTACGCCAACCCGACAGTCGCCATGCTTGAAGAAAGACTGGGGCTTTTGGAAGGGGCGAAATTCTGCAACGCCACCGCCAGCGGCATGTCCGCCGTTTTCGCCGCCCTCGCCAGTCAACTTAAAACCGGCGACCGAGTGGTGGCGTCTCGCGCCTTGTTTGGCTCCTGTCATTATATCATCACCCAATTATTGCCGACCTATGGCATCGAAGGTGTGCTGGTCGATGGTAGTGACCTGGGCCAATGGGCCCAAGCCCTGTCGCAACCAACCAACGCCGTGTTCCTTGAAACACCGTCAAACCCAACCCTTGAAATCATCGACATCAAGGCGGTTTGCGAATTGGCCCACAAGGCCGGGGCAAGTGTCGTTATCGACAATGCGTTTGCAACCCCGATTCTGCAAAAACCGCTGACGTTAGGCGCCGATGTGGTCATTTATTCGACGACCAAACATATTGACGGGCAAGGCCGTTCCATGGGCGGCGCAATCCTTACAAATGACGAAGAATTCGCCGAAGAAAAGCTGAAGCCCTTCCTGCGCAATACCGGCCCATCTGCCAGCCCGTTCAATGCCTGGCTGCAGTTGAAGGGGCTCGAAACCTTGGACCTGAGGATCGCAAAGATGGCCGCCAACGCCCTTGATGTTGCCGGGTTCCTTGAGACACAAAATGGTATCGATAAAGTTCTCTACCCCGGCCTTGAAAGTCATCCGCAACATGATCTGGCAATGGCTCAAATGAAGAGTGGCTCGACGATCGTTTCCTTTCAGGTGCCAGGCGAACGCGACGGTGCATTCAAATTCCTTAACGGCGTCGATATCATCGATATCTCTAACAATCTGGGTGATTCAAAAAGCCTGATTACCCATCCGGCAACGACAACCCACCAGCGCCTGAAACCAGAAGAACGCGCTGCGATGGGCATCGACGATGGCCTGATCCGGCTATCTGTCGGGCTGGAAGATGTTGACGACCTGAAGGAAGACCTTGAGCGTGCGTTGAGGTAGGGCGCAAGAGCATTTCTTTAATGCGACGGCATCATTTGACCCCGTAGACAAAGACAGCAAAGACGGCATTGTCACAATTATAGACCATGCCGTCTTTTAATTTCGCATTCTAAAACAGAAACAATACAGGTATGGCTTGTGAGCCCATCAGTACTTTCAACGGATCGTCCTGTTAGAGGCATCCACATTTGGGAAGGAATTACAATGACAGGCGCCACCCTCAACAACGGCCCCGGCTACAAGAAAGCCCCAGATCACACAATCACCCTGGAGCCGACGAACGAGACCGTTACCGTTCGCCTAAACGGCACCGTGCTGACGAAATCAACTGCGGCGATAAGGTTAAATGAAAGCAATTACGATCCGGTCCTTTATTTTCCGCCCCAGGATGTCGATACCCGTTTAATAACCAAATCCGAGCATACCTCGTATTGCCCCTTTAAGGGCGACGCAACTTATTGGAGTTGCGATGGTTTGGATAACATCGCCTGGAGCTATGAAGCGCCCTTTGATGAAGTCATGGGGATAAAAAAATATGTCGCTTTTTATCCCGACAAAGTCAGGATTGATTCCGCTTAAGCGCCGGGGTTCTGTGGAAGTAAACCTTCGAAAAGATCGGTGTGACTGACGATGGTATCGCTCAGCATTTTTCGGAACAAGCGCAGGCGTGCTGTCTCGCGAAGATCAGGATGGGATAGTATCCACATGTCGAAATAGTGTTTCGGCTTGCTTTTTGGAAGCCTGACCAATTCAGCATCCCTGTCCCCTGTAACACATGGTAGCACGGCAATTCCCAACCCCGCTTTTACCGCCTGTAATTGCAACATGCCGTTTTCCAGAATGTGCCGGATAGGAATGTGCCCGTATGGTCCATCCTTTACCCAATCCGGGTAATGCCCTTCGTCGCTCCATCCAAGCCAGCAGATATCGCTGGGGTCTTTGTTCAAATCGATGTACGGTAAATAATTTGCCGCGGCATATTCAGCATAATGGATGCGGGTCAATTTGCGCCCAATCAGATAATCAGGGGGATTCTTTGTTGGCCGGTATGAACGGATCGCCACATCGGCTTCACGTTTGGATAAATCTAAGGCACGGTAGGAAAGGATCATTTCCAGATCGATTTCCGGATAGGTCTCGGCAAATTCGACCATAAAAGGCATCAGAAAATCTGACGCCAGACTGTCTGCTATGGTGACACAGATTCGCCCTTCCAGTTTGGCATCCTGGCCCAACAACCGGCGTTCAAGGCCATTCATATCTTCTTCGATGCGATAAGCAGTTTCCAGCATGTCCTCGCCGCCGATGGTCATCACGTAGCCTTTTGGTGTTCGATCGAACAGTCGCACGCCGATTTGATTCTCAAAGGTCTCTATGCGCCGCGCGACGGTGGAATGACTAACCCCCAACTTATCCCCGGCAGCCCGCACCGACCCACATCGTGCAAGGGCCAGAAAATACCGCACATCATCCCAATCCATAGGGCTAATTCCTTATGTTAAATCGTAACAATTATGCACCAGCAGATAGCAATTTTATCAATACACGTTCCAATTTTAGCCCTTTAGGATGTTCAGATCAACAACCACCGAATGAGAAATAACGCCATGAGCAGCAGCCACACCAAAGCCAATACGGTTCTCCATGATTATGAACCCAAGGAAGAAGACTTCTTGGGCGCTGTCATTTCGGGGTTATCAAGGCCTGAAAAATCCCTGCCCAGTAAATTCTTCTATGACGAGGCAGGGTCACAATTGTTCGATGAAATCTGCCTATTGGAAGAATACTATCCAACCAGAACAGAACTTCAGATTCTCAATCTTTTTCAAAATGAAATATCGGCGCAGATTGGCAGCGATTGCCATCTGGTTGAGTTCGGCAGTGGCTCAAGCATCAAAGTCCGGGCGCTTCTCAATGCCTTGGAAACGCCCCTTGGATATGTGCCTATTGATATTTCCCGGGAACACCTTCTAAAGGCAGCGAAGGCCTTTTCGGCTCAATTTCCCGACATCTCAGTGTCTGCCATTTGTGCGGATTACACCGCCGAATTTGCCCTGACATCTATTTCCAAGGGGCGCTACGTGGGATTTTTCCCGGGCTCGACCATTGGCAACTTCACCCCGCACGAAGCCACCGTTTTTCTGCGTTTGATAAAAAACAAGCTGAAGGGCGGTGGGCTTTTGATTGGTGTCGACCTGGTCAAAAATCCTGAAATTCTGAATGCGGCATATGACGACGCCCTTGGCGTCACCGCCGCTTTCAACAAAAACCTTCTGGCCCGCTGCAATCGTGAACTTCGGGCCGAGTTTGATCTGACCACCTTCGACCATAGGGCATTTTTCAATGAAAGCTTATCGCGCATTGAAATGCACCTTGTCAGCAATCGCGATCAATTGGTTCGCGTCGGCGATCACGTCCTTTCATTTTCAAGCGGTGAAGGCATTCATACGGAAAATTCTTATAAATATACGATCAAAAGCTTCCAGAACCTGGCGAGTGCTGCCGGGTTTAAACCCATTCAATGCTGGGCGGACCCGCAAGGGCTGTTCTCAATCCATTATTTGTCTGTCGCATAAACATTAAGCGGAGAGCCCATTATGACCCGGCAAAACATTTCTTCCCAGCAGGCATCAACGGACCGGACCGACCTGATCGCACGTTTTAAAGACGTTCGCCAAACAAGCCTTGCCCTGAGCGATGACCTGTCTGACGCCGACGCAACCGTTCAGTCCATGGCCGATGCCAGCCCGGCGAAATGGCACTTGGGACACACGACCTGGTTTTTCGAAGCGGTTATTTTACAGCCCCATTTGGCCGCATACGAAAATTTTAATGACGCTTTCCACTTCCTGTTCAATTCCTATTACGAAGCTTTGGGCCCCCGCCACGCCAGACCCCGTCGAGGCATGCTAACCCGCCCATCACTGGAACGGGTACGCGAATACCGGGCTTATGTGGATGCCGCCATGGATCGGTTTTTACGTGACCCCGCCGTTTCGGGTGAACTCAAGGATCTGGTCGAATTGGGGTTGCATCACGAACAACAACATCAGGAACTGCTGCTGACTGATTTGCTGCATTTGTTTGCGCAAAACCCGTTGCAACCTGAATATCGAGCACCGATCCCCTTGCCCGTCGGCAAGATGCCCGCAAACAAGCAGCCCTGGCATCATTTTGAAGGCGGCATCCATCAGGTTGGAAACGATGGCGAGGATTTCGCCTTTGACTGTGAAGGCCCGCGCCATGACGTGCTGACCCAATCATTCGAAATGGCCACCATGCCCGTCACCGTAGGTGAATGGATCACCTTCATTAACGATGGCGCTTACAAAAACCCCCTGCTGTGGTTATCCGATGGCTGGGCTTTTGTTCAAAACGAAGGCTTGTCGGCCCCGCTGTACTGGGAAAACCGTGACGACCAATGGTGGTCGATGACATTGCGGGGAGCCCAACCCGTCAATGCAAATGCGCCAGTCAGTCATATCAGTTACTTCGAGGCTGATGCCTTTGCCCGCTGGGCAGGGCATCGTCTGCCAACGGAATTTGAATGGGAAATCGCCGCTGCGGAAAGCCCTTTAAGCGGCAATTTTTCCGAAACCGGACTGTACCGGCCGCTTCCTGTGTCAAAGAAAAGCAAAGGCCTTTCGCAAATGTTTGGCGATGTCTGGGAATGGACATCAAGTCCGTATATGGCTTATCCCGGCTTTAAGCCCAAAGCCGGGGTCGCCAGTGAATACAATGGTAAATTCATGTCAGGCCAATTTGTCTTAAGGGGCGGATCCTGTGCGACCCCAACCGAGCATATCCGCGCCAGCTATCGAAATTTCTTTTACCCGCATCAGCGCTGGCAATTTTCCGGGTTGCGATTGTCTAGAGACACTTGAATATCGTCGCGTGTCCTTTGCTTATTAACGATTGTCACCTAACCCGTATGTGCTAACTTCCAGCCGTTGAAATCAAGGTTGGAACACAGGCCAAATTGACCCAGGAACAAGGCATTGCGGCGTTGAAGGCTGGCGATTTTACCGCCGCCATTAGCCATTTCGAAGCGGCCGCGAAAGCCGATCCCGGCAACGGGGCCATCCGCTATGATCTGGCCCAGGCGCTTCGCCACGGAGGTCGCGAAGGCGACGCGATTATTCAGGCAACAAACGCCCTGGCCCGTGACCCTCAACACAACCCGGCGGCGCGCTTGTTAACGTACTTGCTCAGCTACCTTCGGCTTCGCAACCCTGGCAGCATAGATCCTGTGGGACTTGCCGCCGCCTTCACCTTCATCAACGTCGATCATCAAATTCTCGCCACCACGGCGCTGTCTTACCTGAAGCAATGCACAGGCCTCGGTGACGCATTGTACTTGGGCAAGACAAGTGGTTGGGATGCGGCCGTCCGGTGGCTGTTGTCATCGAAAGGCAAGACGGTGTTGCGCGACCCCTTACTGCGCACAACCTTGAGCGCAGCCGCCAACAACGACATCGACATCGAACGTTTATTGACGGCACTTCGCAAAACCCTGTTGATGGCGCCATCTCATGAGGCATTGCGAAAAGCCCATATCCTGGAATTCGCCACCGTCCTGGTCCGCCAGTCGGAAATCAATGAATATGTGTTCGCCGTCTCGGGCGAAGAACAACAACGCCTTGATGAACTTTTCGTTAACCCAAAAGGCATTGCCGAAGGTTCGCGCGCGGCTTCGGAAAGTTTGTTGCTAAAAGCACTTTATACACCCCTATGGTCTTTGCTGGGCGAGCACGCCAACGACACCGAACAATGGACTGTCAGCCCCAGGAAATGGGGCGACTTTATCAACGCTCACCTTGACGAAAGACGACGCATCGCCGAGGCAGCCCAAGGGGTTGAATGTCTGGGTTCCATCGCCGACGATGTTTCACAAAACGTCGCCCGTTTGTATGAGCAAAACCCTTACCCGCGTTGGCTGAGCCTGCACGCCCCAAGTGTAAGCGCGCGCCGTCATTCATTGGCAGACTATTTCTCTGAAAAAGAACTGGCCTTTATGGAAGCCCCGTACAGAGTCTTGATTGCGGGGGCGGGGACCGGACAACAGGCCGTTGATGCGGCCCTGGGGTACGGGACCGGCGCGGCGCTCACGGCCATCGATCTGAGCTTGGCCAGTCTCGCTTACGCCAATCGCATGGCCGCCTTGTTCGATGCCGATAATGTGCGTTTCGTACAATGTGACATCCTCAACGCGAACTTGCTGGACGGAGATTTCGACGTCATCGAGAGCATCGGCGTCCTGCATCACATGGACGATCCGTGGGCTGGTTGGAAGGCCCTCATCGAAAAACTTCGACCCGGCGGATTGATGAAAATCGGCCTCTACAGCCGTGCCGCAAGGGCTACCATTGCGTCCCTTCGCACCGATATTCAGAGCAAGGCACTAGGCGATGACGAACAAGTCATTCGCAACTACCGCCAGGGCATTATCGATGAAGATGAAGCTGGCAAAGGGGGATTCCTGCTGCAATCGGCGGATTTTTTCAGCCTCAGCAATTTCCGCGATCTCATGTTCCACGTCAGCGAACAGCATGTATCGATCCCCGAAATTGCCAGCTTCATGACCGACAACGACTTGAGCTTTCATGGCTTCCAGATGCCCCTCGACATCCCCGAAGGATACCCCGAGGGTGACTCCCTTCTGGATCTTGAACGCTGGCATGCGTTCGAAGACACGCATCCGGACAGTTTCAAGGGCATGTACGTCTTCTGGTGTTGCAAGACTTAGCCGCTGTTGCGCAATCCCGCTGAGATGCCGTTGATGGTTAGCTGAATACCGCGCAGGACCTTGGGGTTATCGGATTCCTGGCGGTACTGCTTCATCAGTTCAAGCTGAAGGTGATTCAAGGGATCAAGATAGGGAAACCGGTTGCGAATAGAGCGCTCCAGCAACGGGTTGGACTGCAAGAGCCTCTCGTGATCTGAAATAGCCAGTAAGGCGTCGATCGAGCGTTGCCATTCGTCATGGATACGCCCGAAAATTCTTGTCCTAAGGTCTTCATCGGGGACCAATTCCGAATAGCGCCGGGCAATGGCGATGCTGGTTTTGGATAGTACCATATCCATGTTCGACAATTGGGTGCGAAAGAAAGGCCAGGCCCGATAGAGTTCCTGCAGGTAAGCCATGCCTTTTTCAGGATGCGCCGCCAGCCATTTTTCCACCGCCGCGCCGAAACCGTACCAGCCGGGCAGCATCAAGCGGCACTGAGCCCAGCTGAACACCCACGGGATGGCGCGCAGGTCCTCTATTTTATGGGTTTTACCCCGCGATGGCGGCCTTGAACCGATATTCATCGTAGCGATCTCATTGATCACCGTCGAAGACCAGAAATAATCCTCGAAGCCTTCTGTCTCGTAGACCAAATCCCGGTAAGCGCTGAAGGCATCGAGGGAAAGTTCCTCCATCACCGCCATATAATCCGCGGGTGGCGGGATTTGGTTTTCCTGAAAAAGGGTCGCATCCAGCGTCGCGGCGGCAAGAATTTCAAGATTCCGGCGGCCCAAATCGGCGTTGGAATACTTGCTCGAAATGATTTCGCCCTGCTCGGTCGTTCGCAACTGGCCCTGCACTGCACCGGCGGGTTGGGCCAAAATGGCATCGTAACTGGGACCGCCGCCCCTCCCGACCGTGCCGCCGCGGCCATGGAACAGGCGCAATTTTACACCGTGGCGGGCAAAAAGCCCGACTAGACCGGTCTGCGCCTTGTATAGTTCCCATCCCGAGGTAACAAACCCCCCATCCTTGTTGCTGTCGGAATACCCCAACATCACTTCCTGAACACCGCCAAGGTTGTCCACCAACCGGCGATAGGGCGGGATCGACAACACCCGATCCATGATATCGAGGCAATTGCGCAGGTCGGCGATGGTTTCGAACAAGGGAACGATTTGAAGCGCGCAATCACCGTCGGGGGTTACCAGATTGACCTGTTTCAGCAATACCGCCAGTTCCAGGATATCGGACACCGAACGGGTATTGGAAATGATCGATGTGGTGATCGCCCGGTCCCCCAAGGCCGACCGAGCTTCCGCCGTTGCGTGCAGGATGTCCAGTTCCGATCGGGTTTCCTTGCCGTATTCCCAACCGGTGCGCAGCAGCGAACGGCCAGAATGCAGTTCCGCAACAAGCAACTCAACGCGATGATCTTCCGATAGCCCGGCATAATCGATATCGTCATCGATGGCTTGAAACAGTTCTGAAATGACCCGCTCATGCACGGACGAATTCTGCCGCAGATCAAGGCTGGTCAGATGAAACCCGAAGCAATCCACGGCGCGGCGCAGGCCGCGCAAGCGCCCGTCGGCCAAATCGGACAAGCCGTTTTGCACCAGCGAGTCATGGATAATATCCAGATCCCGTGCGAAGGCGACCGGTCCGCTATACGGCGGGGCGGCGCCGACCGGATGGCGCGGGGCCTCGCCAAGATCAAGTTCTTCGGCAGTTGCCGCCAAGCGGGCATATATGCCCGAAATGGCCCGCCGGTAGGGTTCGTTGGCGCGATGAAGGGACGTATCCGGCGACTGTTCGGCCAGGGTTTCCAGGTCCTTCGAAATGCTCACCAGCGCCGCCGACATGGACATCTCGCCGCCTAAACGATGCATCTCCTTAAAATAATGGGCAAACGCCTTGGCCCCTTGACGCTGCATGGTCTGGCGCAGGACCTCGGCGGTGACAAATGGGTTTCCATCCCGATCGCCGCCAATCCAGCTGCCGATCTGTAAAAACGAAGGAATGGTTTGGGCGGGATTATCGTTCGAAAGCTCATTAAGCCGATCCTCGATGCCGCGATAAATTTTCGGTAGTTGATCCAGGAAGGCGTAGTCGTAATAGGTAAGACCGTTGGAGACCTCGTCAAGAACGTTCAATCGGCTGTTGCGCAACATGCCGGTCTGCCACAGGGCGAGCACGGTTCGACGAATTTGCACTTCAATTTCTTTGTTTTCAGCCGGTGTCAAATCAGCTTGCCCGCGCCGCGCCAAAAGGGCCGTTATGGACAATTCGTGCCCCATGGTGCTTTTGCGCCGCACTTCGGTCGGATGCGCCGTAAGCACCGGGTGGACGTGGGCATCCGCGAAAAAGGCGTACAGGCTTGCCGCACCGATGCCGGCATCTTCGGCCCGCGTCAGGACGTTGTCCAGGGAACCCCGGCGTGGCGGATCACCGGCCCGGTCATGACTGCGGGTTCTGCGCACATGATGCAGGTCTTCGGCGATATTGGCCAGATGCGAGAACAGGCTGAAGGCCCTGATCACATCAACGGCCTGCTTGGGATCAAGCCGTTTTAATATCTTCTCCAGTTCTTTTTTCGCCGGTTCATCATCGTCGCGATGATAGCGCACTGAGGTTTGGCGAATTCTTTCGACGATCTCGAAGGCGGCATCGCCATTTTGAATGCGCACCGTATTGCCCAGCACGCGGCCCAACAGGTGGATATCGTCGCGAAGGGGTGCGTCCTTATCCGTATTCGATGAATTTTCCGTCATGGGCCACGCCTGTTTGGAAAGGGTGGCGAATTCTTACCAGTTTTCAGGGCCACGAACAACGACCCGCTAGGGTAGTTACCCCTGCACCCAGGGCAGGGCGTCGATCTTCCAGCCGTTGATCGTGCCGCGGTGACCGGCGGGGTCTTTGTCACCTTCGAAACCGTAAGCAATGTTGTAACATGTTGCAAACCCCGCTGCGGTCAAGGCGATGGCGGCGGCTTTCGAGCGCACGCCGGAACGACAGAGAATTAATAAATCCTGCTCAGGATCGACGTTGGTCTCAAGAACCTGGTTGAGAAAATCCGCATTAATCTGCATGGACGGGAACGTCAGCCACGGCACCAGTAGCGGCTGACGTATGAGCGCGCTTAAATCCGGCAAGCCGACATAGGCCCATTCCGCCGGCGTGCGCACGTCAAGTAATGCCGCCCTGGTATTGTCCGTCATTAATTCCCAAGCCTGTTTTGGCCCAATATCACCCGCATAAGTCCCTTCGCTCACCACAAAAACCCTTCAATAAATGGGAGAAAACCTTGTTTTCCTTGCCAATCTCCCTGCAAATAGATATGACCGACACAATAAATAAGCATAGCTATGCTTATTTAAGGTGCCGACAGAAAGAATAGCATGACAGATCTTACACTTGCCCACGAATTATCCTTCGAAAATCTTTATGAATATGACGGATTAATCCGACTCGATAAAGCCTTCCTCGATCACATGCTAGCCGCTGACGGCGACCTGGCTGCGCGCCTTCTCAGCGCCAGAGAAGATCCCGACGCACTGATAGAGACGGCCCAATCCGATCTTATTGCCGATCTTAGCCCCCATGTTGATGATTTCATTGGTCACCTGTTTGGTATCGAAGGTGAGGTCCGCGCCCTGGCTGAGCGCCACCATGATCTGGCACCGCTATTCGCCTGTAAAAGATTATTCGTACAACGCCAGGCGGCCAAAAAAATTAAAAGTGACGAGGCCGAAACCATTGATGGCCCGGCTCTGGCCCAAAAACTGACGGCCCTGATGGACGGGGCCTTCGATCAGTTGACCTTCGCCAAAACCGTGATGACCTGGCTCGACAATGAAGAGGCAAACACCAGCGCCCTCGACATGGCCAGACGTTACGCCGCCTGGGCCTTCCACACGCCAACAGGCAAAGCCCACCATAAGCATGATGTGTTATTCAAAGGTCCGGAAAAAGTCGACTTTTCCCATCTGGTCGAGACCGAGACCTTTTGTGAGCACGGCATCGACATCTTGCACCTACCCCCAAAAGCGCAAATTCCCCGCGATGGATTTGCCCTGACCGACCAGGGGTGTGACCTCATCGGCGCTCTCGATCAGGCCAATTACTGCGTCATCTGCCATGACCGGGGCAAGGATTCCTGTTCCAAGGGCATTCGCGACAAGCAAAGCGGGGCCTTCGCCATAAATGAGTTGAAGGTGCCGCTGGCCGGTTGCCCTTTGGAAGAAAAAATTTCCGAGATGCATAAGGCCAAGGCCGAAGGTCACGCCGTCGCGGCGCTGGCTATCATCGCCATCGACAACCCGATGACGGCGGCAACTGGCCATAGAATATGTAATGACTGCATGAAAGCCTGCATCTACCAAAAGCAGGAACCCGTCAATATTCCCGAGGCCGAGACCCGCACCTTAAAAGATATTCTGGAACTGCCCTGGGGCTTCGAGATTTATTCCCTGCTGACCCGTTGGAACCCCTTGAACATAAGACGCCCGTATCCGGCGGCTGACAGTGGGTACAAGATTCTGGTTGTCGGGCAAGGACCGGCTGGTTTCACCCTGGCCCATTATCTGATGAACGAAGGGCATAGCGTTGTCGCCATCGACGGCGCCAAAATTGAACCCCTGGCCCCATCGCTTAGCGGTATCAATCAAAGCGGTGAACGCACCATATTCGAACCTGTCCGCAATTTCTCGAACATTGAAGAGCCGCTGGATGAGCGCACCATGGCCGGTTTCGGTGGCGTTGCCGAATACGGCATTACCGTGCGCTGGAACAAAAATTTCCTTAAAGCCGTTCGTATCCTGCTTGAGCGACGCGCGCAATATCGCCTGTATGGCGGCGTTCGCTTCGGCGGAGCCATCACCGCCGAAAATGCTTTCCAGATGGGTTTCGATCACATCGCCCTGTGCATCGGCGCAGGCAAGCCGACCGTACTCGGCATTCCTAACGGACTGGCCCGCGGCGTTCGTCAAGCATCGGACTTCCTGATGGCCCTGCAACTGACCGGAGCGGCAAAGTCCGATAGCGTGGCCAATCTCAACATTCGTATGCCGGTTGTCGTCATTGGCGGGGGCCTGACCGCCATCGACACGGCAACAGAAGCGCTGGCTTATTACGTCAAACAGGTTGAAAAATTTCTTGCCCGGCATGAGAAACTATCCGCTAACGGTAACTCCGATGCTGGCTGGATCACGGAAGAGCAAGGCTTCGCCGAAGAATTTCTTGAACACGGACGGGCCATTCGCGCCGAGCGGCAAGCCGCAGCGGCAGAAGACCGGCAGGCAAACTTTGCGCCGCTGCTGGACAGTTGGGGCGGCGCGACCATCGCCTACCGCCGCCGCCTGATCGATGCGCCGAGTTACACCCTTAATCACGAGGAAATCACCAAGGCTTTGGAGCAAGGCATTAATTTTGCCGAAATGGTCTCGCCGGTCGCCATCGACGTCGATGAGCACGGCCATGCTCAGGCGATCAAGCTGGAAATTCAGGAAATAGACGAACACAACCGTCCCAACGCGACCGGCCATGTCATCAGCCTTCCGGCGCGCGCCATCCTGATCGCCGCAGGAACCCAGCCCAATACGGTGGTCGCCCGTGAATATCCCGGCTTTGCGGAACTGGACGGTAAATACTTCCAGGCCGAAGACGAAGAAGGAAATGTCGTCAAACCTGAATGGTCGACCAAGCCCGAACAGGCACAGATGACCATGAAAGTTATCGAAGATGGTCGCTCCATCACCTTCTTTGGCGACTTGCATCCATCCTTTGCTGGTAACGTGGTCAAGGCCATGGCCAGCGCCCGGCGGGGATACCCGGTGATCAATCGGCAGCTTGCCAAAAACCCGCCGAACGCCACCACGGCGGAAAATCTCGTTGAACACCTCGATCATGGACTGCAGGCCCGTGTGGTCGATGTCATCCGCCTGACCCCCAACATCGTCGAGGTTATCTTGCACGCGCCGCTGGCCGCCAAGGCTTTCAAACCCGGCCAGTTTTTCCGCCTGCAAAATTTCGAAGCCAACGCCAAGGGCTGCGACGACACGGTTCTGGCCATGGAAGGCCAGGCCCTGACTGGTGCCTGGGTCGATCAGGAAAAAGGTCTGGTCTCCACCATCGTCCTTGAAATGGGTGGTTCATCGAGCCTGTGTGCGTTGTTACAACCGGGCGAGCCCGTCATTTTGATGGGGCCGACGGGGGCGCCGACGGAAACTCCCGGCGGGGAGACCGTGGTTCTGGTTGGTGGCGGGCTTGGCAACGCGGTGTTGTTTTCCATCGGTCAGGCCTTTCGTGCCGCCGGATCGAAAGTGCTCTACTTCGCCGCCTACAAGGGCGTTGGCGACCGCTATCACATCGACAACATCGAAGCCGCCGCCGACACCATCGTCTGGTGCTGCGACGAGGCACCCGGTTTCCAGCCCGGTCGCGCAGGCGACATGACCTTCGTCGGCAATGTGGTTGAGGCAATGAATGCTTATGCCAACGGGAAACTTGGACAAAGCCCCATATCCATGAAGGATGCCCACCGCATGCTGGTCATCGGTTCGGACGTGATGATGAAGGCCGTCACCGATGCCCGGCACGGCGTCCTCAAAGAACACCTTGACCCGGCACATACGGCTATCGGTTCAATAAATTCACCCATGCAATGCATGATGAAAGAAATTTGCGCCCAGTGCCTGCAATTGCACAAGGACCCTGAAACCGGCGAGGAAACGATCATTTTCTCGTGCTTCAATCAGGATCAGAACCTGGATCATGTTGTCTTCCCGGCCCTGAAGCAACGCCTGCTGCAAAATGCCGTGCAAGAAAAGCAGACCCGTAAATGGATCGGGCAGTGCATGTCGGGCTTGCAAGAAGCTAACGAAAAGGCCACTTTCTAACGATGACGGATTCTCAAACAAAAGATCAGGCAGAAGCCCTCGGCCTATTGGAAAATTTGATCGGGCAGGCAAAAAAAGCCGGCGGCGATAGCTGTGACGCGGTCTTTATCAAAGGCATATCCCTGTCCAAGTCTGTGCGGTTGGGCAAGCCCGAACATCTGGAGCGCTCCGAAGGCCGTGACATCGGCCTGCGGGTCTTTATCGGCAAACGCCAGGCCATGGTATCGTCTTCTGACACGTCGCCTGAGGCGCTGGTGGAACTTTCGGCCCGCGCCGTGGCTATGGCCCGCGCCGTGCCCGAAGACCCCTATTGCGGATTGGCCGAACCGGATCAACTGGCGACGGACATTCCTGATCTGGAATCCTGTGACAGTTTTGAGCCAGACGCCGAACACCTAAGCGACCTCGCCAGCCGGGCCGAAGACGCGGCCTTGGCGGTTGCTGGTGTTACCAATTCCGAAGGTGGTTCGGCTGGCTGGGCAACCTACACGGTCGCCATGGCGGCATCGAACGGCTTCGCCCATGCTTACGCCAATTCCAGCCATTCCCTCAGCGCCTCGGTGATCGCCGGAGAAGGCACGGAAATGGAACGCGATTACGACTATACAGCCGCCGTTTTCGCCGCCGATATGGCCACCCCCGAAGCAATTGGCAAAAGCGCCGGTGAAAAAGCGATCAGGCGTCTGAACCCGCAAAAAGTCGAAACCACGGCGGTGCCGATCATTTACGACCCAAGAGTATCGAAAAGCCTGATCGGACATTTATCGTCGGCGATCAACGGCTCGTCGATTGCCCGCGGCTCATCGTTCCTTAAGGAAAAAATGGGTCAACAGATTTTCCCCAAAGGCATCAACATTATCGATGACCCGCACCGCAGGCGCGGCCTTAAATCCCGCCCCTTCGACGGCGAGGGTGTGGCCACCAGGGCCTCTCACTTTATCGAGGATGGCGTCCTTAAAACATGGGTTCTGGACTTGCGTTCGGCGCGCCAGCTTGGGCTTGAAACCACCGGCCATGCGGCGCGGGGAACATCTTCCCCGCCGTCCCCATCAGCCAGCAACTTGTACCTTGAACCCGGTGAGATGAGCCCGGAAGAGCTAATGGCCGATATCGGCCAGGGCCTTTATGTCAACGAGTTGATTGGTTTCGGCGTCAATGGCGTAACCGGCGATTATTCACGCGGGGCCTGTGGTTTCTGGATCGAAGACGGCAAAATCGCCTTCCCGGTAAGCGAAGTCACCATCGCCGGAAACCTGAACGATATATTCGCCAATTTAAGCGTCGCAAACGATCTTGAATTCCGTTATGGCGTTGATGCCCCATCGGTGCGTGTCGAGGGAATGACAGTCGCCGGGCGCTAGCTACCTAAAGCTCGCTAAATTTCCAGTTACCAGCCTTGGATAGAGACCTCATTAATTGCTGGGGCATTGACAATAGGCCTAAAATCCTATACAATAGATTCTTATTTCAAGTGAAATAGTTAATGGGAAATTACTCTGAGGTAGACTTTGACAAGTTCAAAAGTATCTTTACGTTGGGATAGCGCCAAATTTCAAAGGAAACTAATGATCGTATAATTAGTTTCCTTATATCATATATTTACCATTCAGGCAAGCCTTGCGTTAACGAAACGTTCTCATATATGAGTTAAGATAATCATGAAGAAATACATTACAAAATGCCAAGCGGCATACAAAGAACAGATGCAACACACAGGAGCGGCATGTTGTGTAGTAAGATTGACACATAACACTGCTACATGGTGGACATGATGATTGGCGCAAGCGGATACAACGCAAGAAAAGCAGCTCAGGCAACAGCCTTCTTTGCCTTAAAAGAGGGCGGTAGCATTAATGTTTTGAAAGTTACTAAACTCTTATATCTCGCTGAGCGAGAGTTCATGGACCGTTATGATGAACCTATGTTTTATGACCGGTTTGTCTCAATGGATCACGGGCCAGTTCCATCTACTACCCTAAGTTTGATTGATGGTTGCGCTGATGACCCTGAGTGGAGCAAGCATATCTCTGGTCGAGAAGGCTATAATGTCGGGCTGGCAAGCATTGATATTTCTTTCGAATCTCTTGATGAGTTGAGCAATGCTGACAAAAATGTGCTTAATTTCTTGTGGGATAAATTTGGTGGTTTTGACAGATATGAAATACGTGACTATACACACCATAATTGCCCAGAATGGGAAAATCCTAAAGGAACATCCCACCCCATTTCTCACGAGAGTGTCTTTAAATTCTTAAATAAGAAAAATGGAGCGGAACTCTCAAAAGATATAGATGAGCATCGAAATTTAGCCAATATTTTTGCCTCCGCTTAATGGCGTATAATGCGCATAGAAAAGCAACTCTTCTAATTCCATCAGGACCGAACGACGGGAACCACCTTTTCGTCGTTATGAATGATGCTTGCAAAAACAATCAGCACCTCTTAATTTCTGTAAGCACTATACGTGATGGAAAATTTTACGATAACGCGTGCATAATACCTGCCGGTAGCCATGAATTTATTGTGGCGAACAGCTATGTTTATTATAAAGAACCACTTCTAAGGCCCTCTGTCCAAATATCAAAATGTGTTGAAGGCCTCACTTTCATACCAAAAAATAATTTAGCCGATGATATATTTGGCCTCATGTGTGCAGGAATAAATATTTCTGAATTCATTCCTCGATGGGCAGAAAATTATTACGCTTCATTGTAGGCAAAGTTTAATATTGAACGACGCAAGATTTGAATAACCCACTGGCCATATCATAAAATATCCGTTTCGGCATCAACGCCCCATCGGTGCGCGTCGAGGGAATGACAGTCGCCGGGCGCTGAACTTTTTCTTAAAGCTACGCGCGCTTCTGCGTGTTAATGTCCGGCATTATTGTACGGGGATAGAATAGCCGTGGACGACCGGTCCTTAGCCAAAGAATACCAACACCAATCGACCAGCAGCCTGATGGCGCGGCTGGTGCGTGATTTTGTCCGCCCCTATATCGGCTGGATCGTCGCCGCCGTGTTCTTCATGATCATCGTGGCCGCAACGACGGCTGCCTCCGCGTGGCTGATGAAACCCGTCATTGATGACGTCTTCGTAGCCAAGGATGGCGACATGCTGAAACTAATCAGCCTTGCCGTTCTAGCTACTTTCATGATCAAAGGCTTTGCAAATTACGCTCAGAACATTTTGATGAGCCGTGTCGGCATGCGCATTATCGCCGATGCCCAAAAACGTCTCTACGCCCACCTGACAAGGATGGATTTGGGTTTTTTCCACCAAAACCCGACGGGCACGCTGGTCTCGCGTTTTACGGTGGACATTAACCAGATCCGTACCGTGGTATCGAATGCGCTGACCAGCCTGGGCAAGGATTTTATGACCCTGATCGCCCTGGTCGGGGTGATGTTTTATCAGAACCTGGAACTGGCCTTTATCTCCATATTCGTTTTTCCCGTTGCCATTCTGCCAATCGTCAAGCTGGGCAAACGCATGCGCAAGGTGACGGCCAACACCCAGGCCGAAACCGGCCTGTTCATGACCCTGCTGGGACAAACTTTCCAGGGCATTCGCGTGGTCAAAGCCTACGGCATGGAGAATTATGAAAAGGGACGGGTCGGAACCCTTATCGAAAAGTTGTTTATCCTTTCGTTCAAAGCGGCGCGTATTCGGGCCATGGTCAGCCCCATCATGGAGACACTGGGAGGGGTCGCCATAACCGTCGTCATCGCTTACGGCGGCAATCAGGTGATTGGCGGTCAAAGCACAACGGGCGAGCTGTTCTCGTTCATCACCGCCCTACTGCTGGCTTATGATCCGATGAAGAAACTGGCCAATCTGAATGTCTCCATTCAGGAAGGCCTTGCTGGCGCGCAACGCATGTTCAACGTGCTCGACACCGAACCGGAAATTCTTGATAAACCCGATGCCCGGCCTATCAGCAACATCAAGGGGGACATTGCTCTCACGGATGTCAGTTTTGCCTACACCAGCGATGTTGCCACCCTTTCAAACGTAAGCTTAAAGGTTCCGGCAGGTCAGCGGGTGGCTCTGGTCGGGCCATCGGGGGCAGGAAAATCAACGATCCTGAATTTAATTCCGCGCTTCTACGATATCGAACACGGTTCGGTCAGCATCGACGGTATTGACGTGCGCGATGTGACCATGGCCTCGCTGCATCAAAACATCGCCCTGGTCAGCCAGGAAATCATGCTGTTTGACGATACGGTACGGGCCAATATTGCCTATGGGCGGGACGGGGCCAGCGATCAGGAAATCGAGACAGCGGCCAGTCATGCCGCCGCCCACGAATTTATTCTTCAACTTCCCGATGGCTACGACACGCGGGTCGGCGAGCAAGGCGTTAAACTTTCCGGCGGTCAACGCCAGCGACTGGCCATTGCCCGGGCGATGCTGAAAAATGCGCCTATCCTGCTGCTCGATGAGGCGACTTCCGCGCTGGATACGGAATCCGAACGCCAGGTGCAGACGGCGTTGGATCAACTGATGGCTGGCCGCACTACTCTGGTCATCGCGCACAGACTGTCGACCGTCGTCGATGCCGATATCATTTACGTTATCGAGGACGGGCGCATTGCCCAGTCCGGCAGCCACGCCGCCTTGCTTGATGGTGGTGGCCCTTATGCCAAACTGTACGCCCTGCAATTCGCAAGCGATGCGGCAGTCCAGTGAGACTGGATAAAAGAATTCTGCGTTCCAAAGCGGTGCAAAGCATTTTGTGCCTACTGGCCGCCAGCTATATTCGTTTTGTCTATCTAACCAGCCACTGGAACGTCGTCGGTGGTGATATCCCCAAACGGTTCTGGGACGAAGACAAAATGTTTCTGCTGTGCTTCTGGCATGGCCGCCTGATGATGATGCCCTATTGCTGGGATATGACGAAACCGGTCCACATGATGATTTCCATGCACCGGGATGGGCGCATCCTTTCAGATACGGTGGCCCACTTAGGGATAAAAACCATCGTCGGATCGACCTCCAAGGGCGGGGCTGCGGCGCTGCGATCCATGGTCAAAACCGTAAAAGCTGGTGACTACGTCGGCCTGACGCCGGACGGACCGCGCGGACCGCGTATGCACGCCCAGGAAGGTATCGTCAGCATCGCCAGACTGGCGAATGTTCCCATAATACCGATCAGTTACGCCTCGAACCGTTCGAAAATTTTCGGTTCCTGGGACCGTTTCGTCGCCGCACTTCCATTCGGGCGCGGTGTTTTTGTCTGGGGCGAACCCATTGAGGTTCCTCAAACAACAGACAAAGTTGAGTTGGAAGCAACCCGTCAAAAAATTGAAAATAGTCTCAACGCCGTCTCTGCCGAAGCCGACCGGTTGTGCGGCCTGGTTCCCATTAAACCGGCCCCACCGCTTAAGGAGGCAACACCATGATGTTGTCTCTATACCGAACTGTCACCACCCTGGGACAACCGCTGATCCGGTTTTATCTGGCGAGACGATTGGCCAGAGGCAAGGAAAACCCAGCCCGCTTCGGCGAACGCCTGGGGCGGGCTGGAAAGACTCGTCCTGACGGAAAGCTGGTCTGGATTCACGCCGCCAGCGTCGGCGAAGCCTTATCCCTGTTGCCATTGATAGAGCGCTTGCAGGCTAATTTTTCTAACTGGAATATTCTACTGACCACCGGCACCGTCACTTCAGCAGAGTTAATGGCCGAACGCCTGCCAGAAGGGGCCATTCACCAATTCGTGCCCGTTGACCGCGCCGCATACGCTGAGCGGTTTCTCGCCCACTGGCACCCCGATCTGGCGTTATGGGCGGAATCCGAATTCTGGCCAAACCTGATCAGCCTCGCCGCGTCAAAGGACTTGCCGATGGTTTTATTGAACGGACGGGTTTCCAATAATTCATACAGGAATTGGCGGCGCTTTGGGGGCCTGATCCGAAAACTACTGGGTGCATTTTCCCTTTGCCTGGGACAAACAAATAGTGACGCCGCCCGGCTTTCGGACCTTGGTGCGAAGAACGCCAAATCTGTCGGCAACCTGAAATTCGCCACCCCGGCCCTTCCCGCCGAGCCCCAAGAGTTGAAAAATCTCAACAGCCAAATCGGCGAACGCCCCTGCTGGCTTGCCTCGAGCACCCATAAGGGTGAGGAAGAAATTGCCGCTAACATCCATCTATCCCTGAAACAAAAACACCCCGGTCTGCTGACCTTGATCGTCCCGCGCCATGCGGGACGCGGACACGACGTCGCTACGGCCCTGCAAACCATGGATATTAAGACCGCGCTTCGCTCGGCTGGCGATGCAATCACCACCGACACAGACGTTTATATTGCCGACACCATGGGCGAACTGGGACTATTTTATCGTCTGGCCCCGATTGTTTTTATGGGCAAGTCGCTGGTCGCTATGGGCGGACAGAACCCTCTTGAGGCCGCCCGACTCGGCTGCGCCTTGATTTTTGGCCCGAACATGAGCAACTTCGCAGAAATCGCAGACACTTTTATACAAAAGCAGGCAAGCCTGGAGATCGCCGATGAAGCAGGATTGAGAGACACCGTCGACCATCTGCTTGATCACCCCGATGAGTGCCAAGCCCTGGCGCAAGCTGCCCGCGCCGTCGCCGAAGACGAAGCCAGCGTTCTTGACGCGGTAATGCAAGAACTCGCACCGTATCTTAAAGGGAGCAGCTAGAATGCAAGCACCCGCCTTCTGGCAACATGGTAAAGGCGGTTTACGAGCGCTTCTGCTAGCCCCGCTAGGCTGGATTTACGGCTTTGCGACGAAGACAAAACTGGCCACGACCAAGCCCTGGAAATCACCCGTGCCGGTCCTGTGCGTCGGCAATCTGATCGCCGGTGGAGCCGGTAAAACACCTGTGGCATTGGATCTTGGCCAGCGACTACTATCGAAAGGCAAGGCGGTCCATTTCCTGTCACGCGGCTACGGCGGCAGCGAAAAAGGCCCGCTTTTGGTTGATCCCGCCCTTCACGATTACACCAAAGTCGGCGACGAACCACTCCTGCTGGCAGCCCTTGCGCCGACCTGGGTTTGCAATGAGCGAAAAACCGGATGTATGGCCGCAGCGGATGCCGGGGCCGATTTGATCATCATGGATGACGGCTTTCAGAACCCCTACATTGCAAAAAACTTTTCCATCATTGTCGTCGATGGCGGCTATGGTTTCGGCAACGCCAGGATGATTCCGGCGGGGCCGCTACGCGAAAGTATTTCGGCTGGCCTTGCCCGCGCGGACGCCTGCGTTGTTATTGGTGAAGATACGTCCGGCACCCTTGATACGATTTCACAGTTTGGTAAGACCGCGCTGCGCGCCAGTCTTGTTTCCGGTCCGCTTTCCCTGGATATCACAACAGTTCCCGTTATCGCCTTCACAGGCATCGGGCGGCCTGAAAAATTTTTCCAAAGCGTCGCTAAAATGGGCTTTTCCATGGTTTCGAGCATTCCATTTGCCGACCATCATCCTTATAACGATGCCGACATCGCAACTCTGCGCAACATCGCGACAAAGGAAAACGCCCGTTTGCTAACCACGGAAAAAGATGCGCAGCGGTTACCGCCTTCCTTTATTGATGAAGTCTGCATCGTTCCCCTCGCCCTGCAATGGAATGACGAGACCGCCCTTGAGACCTTGCTTGACGCGATCTGTCATGCTTAAGCGCTACATATCCCACCCCTTGCAAGGCTTGGCTGCACAGATCTTTTTCGCTCTGGTTAAGGTGCTGCCAATTAAATGGGCATCGGCTTGTGGCGGCTTTCTGGGACGGGCCATCGGCCCCAAACACCGCATATCGCGACGGGCGCGCCGTAACCTCACCATCGCTTTTCCCGATATAAGCTCCCAGGAAACTGAACGCCTTGTTCTGGATATGTGGGACAACCTGGGCCGCACGGTGATGGAATACCCGTTGTTGAACCGCATCAGAGTCGACGGCAAGGACGCCCATGTTGAATTGATCGGGGCGGAATATCTGAACTTGCTCAAAAATGACGACAAGCCCGGCCTTTTCTTTTCCGGCCATTTGGCCAATTGGGAAATTCCGGCCATCTGTGTCGCCAAACTGGGCCTGACCCCACATCTTATTTACCGCTCGCCGAACAACCCTTACGTCGAGAAATTGTTTCAACGACGCCATCTCAAAGACAGTACGCTTATTCAAAAAGGAGCCAAGGGTGCCAGGATTGCGTTGAAAGCCCTCCTCGCAGGTGGTCACCTTGGCATGCTCGTCGATCAGAAAATGAACGACGGAATCGCCGTGCCTCTTTTCAAACATGACGCCATGACTGCCCCGGCCCTGGCTCAACTGGCGCTAAAATTTGAGTGTCCGGTCATTCCGATCAGGGTCGAGAGGTTGGGCGGCTTGAGTTTTCGTGTCACCTGTTATCCACCCCTCGATATAGAATCCAGCGATGACAAGAGCGCCGATATCCGGGTCGTCACGACCGAGGTCAACCGTATCCTGGAAAGCTGGATTCGCGAACAACCGGCCCAATGGCTGTGGCTGCACAACCGTTGGCCGGATGATGTCGGATAATTTAGGGAGTAGGACTGTCTGAGATTACCCTGAATTGTTGCTCGAATTGGCCTCTCTTTACATAGAAAACGAGCCAAACGACAAAACAACATAAAACGGCGATCAGGGTCGGCGCGACCAGTCCCTGGGTGACGGCAAAAGTTCCGATCAAATATGTCCCCACGCCACCTGCAAACTGCCTCAGCATGAACATATTGCCCATAACCCGCCCACGCTGGTCTTCGCTCACATTCAACTGAATCAAGGTGAACGTGCCGGTACTCCATATTTCAGCCGCCAATCCCAGGACAATGGCTGCGGCGATGGCGACGTAGAGGTTTCCAAAAACATAAAGCACGGCAACTGCTAAAATGAAAATCAGAAAGGCCCACAGAACGCACCTGGCGCTCGCGGCCTTCTCCCCACCATGGGCTAGCCATAAGGCTGCAATTGTTGCGCCAATCCCGGCAGAAGCAAGAATAATGGAAACGCCCTCGATCCCCATGCCGAGAATCCGTTCAGAATATGCCGGAACCATGCGATAGACACTTGCTGTCAAAGCATTTCCAACCAGTAGTAATATCAACAACGATGAAATACCCCTTTGAGCGCGAATATAGCTGACGCCTTCTGCGATATCACCGAGGATTGAGTGGGAATTTTTTTTCGGTTGCACGTATCCTTCCGGTGTCCTGAGGAACAGCATGGATATAATTAACATCACATAGCCAAACGCATTGACCGCAAAAGCCATGGGCAATCCGTGAACGGAAATAATCCACCCGGCCAGCGCCGGACCCGCAAAGACGGCAAACTGGGTATATGACGAATTCACGGCAATCGCCGAAGGCAGCAGGGATTTATCGACAAAACGCGGAAGCATGCCGTGCATGGCTGGCACGCTAAAGCTGAGCAGTATTCCGTGCAGCAACACCAGTATCGCCAACGGCCAGATCGTCAGCAGCCCCAACCAGGCAAGCCCCGCCATGAGAACAGCTTGTATCAGAAGCAGGGAATTGGCGATTTTCATAATCCAGTAACGATCATAACGATCCGCCAAAGCGCCCCCGAACGGCCCAAGGATCACATTAGGCACAATGTCCAGCAATGCCACGACGGCCAACCATTTGGTGGAATGCGTCAATTCCCAGGTCAGCCACGACACCGCAATAATTTGCACAAAGAAACTGATCCACGACGCAAAGGCACCGATAGAGTGGATACAAAAATTCCTATCGCCAAATGCCCTGCCTATGCCGCCAAGACGGCGTTTTGTATCTTCAGTGGCCATTTGTATTCATTCAAGATGCCGTATGAAATCACCTGGCCCCGCCAATTCATGCAGCATGTCATCCAGATATGTCGCCAGTTCGTTTGAAGGCAGTAAAGCAGGGATAACCAAATCAGAGACTTCCCGCCGCTTTCCATTATCCAAACGATAGATTTTCCATCGCTCACCTTTACGAACGACCTCCAACTGATATCTTCCGTATATGTCAAACCGCATCGTCTCGACCCAATCGTTCGGCATGCGCTATTAAAAAAAGCAAACAAACGTCACTAAACATGATGACGCATATTCCAAGATTTGGCTAATAACATAGCCTATCTGTGGCTGGAACAGACCGTCGATAATGGTCTCGGAAAAGCCAAAAACGACATGAGAATTATAATAAACCGCTTACCGCCAACTAGCCCCCAGCGTCCCCACCGGTTAGGCCCGTGACCTCAGAGGCCAACCGCTGGACGGGTAACCTCGGGTCATTTCGGACGCCATAGCCATAAGGGGTAAGAAAATGCTATGTAACTCATCCATAAGTTTCAGCGAATGACATATTTCATAAAAGCGTCCTGAATTGAGCCTCCTTGCAAAAGGCCAATGCCAATATTTTTATTTATATGTTACATCGGCAAAAATAATAAAAGATACGGATATGACTTATTTTCGATGCCTTGCAGTTATCGCAACTCTTGTCCTCTCGGCCTATGGTAACGGGGTGTTTGCTGCAGAAGTTACGCCCTTTACCGGCCCCCAAGTCACAGGGTCCGGCAAAGGTTACGACATCTCTATTGAAGGCAAGAGACTCGGTTTAGCTGACATACAATCCCTTCCAACCTATCAAACAACGCTAAAAACTGCGTTTGGCTTGGAGGGAACTTTTGTTGGTGTGAAGCTGCTTGACGCTTTGCAGGATGGCGGCATTAAGGATTTCAAGAGTATATTTGTCCGTGCCGCCAACGACTATAAGATAACCGTTATGTCCAAGGATGCGGGCATCGATCAAGCTTTGCTGGCATACAGCCTCAACGGTAAACTCCTCACCCTGAACGATAAAGGCCCTTACTGGTTGATTTGGCCGCAATATGCCGAAGCCCTGCTAGCGGGAGAAGGCTCGACGGTTAAATGGTCCTGGAGCGTAGTGGATATCAGAAAAATTAAGTGACATGCCGAATCACATCCGAAAAAGACTCTTTTTTGGCCTGACGGCATTAATATATTCAGTGCTTTGCATTTGGTTGATCGTCGCGCTCAACAGAACCCTTGATGATGCAAAACTGCAAATGAAGGAGATGACGCGCTCTTTCCTCATTGATGTCGTCAACACTCAATCTGAATTCGCCACCCTCAAACGCCAGATGAACAAGACTTTAACGACCCCCTCCGCACAAAACCTAAGCGCATCGATAACGAACCAACAACAGCTTGCTAGCCGTTCCAGCCTTTTGATAAATTCCCTGAGGCGCTTAAATGTTCCAGACATAATGCAGGGCGCATACATTGAAGAGCTCACGCAATTCGATACCCTTATTCGTGACTTGGGAACATTGCTGAACACTTCAACGCCATTGTCTCAAGGATATAATGCGAAAGCACAGAACCTGCTGCGGCAACTTGAGTACAGCGTCGCTTTTTTATTCACCGAAGGTAGCGAGCTGTTAAACGATAAAGCTAATCGACATATTAAAGTACTGAACACCTTATCGACAACGCTTTCAGTGCTGGCCGCGACCGTACTGGTTATGTTTGCGGGCTTATCGCTCGCTCTGCGCAAGGTCTATCAGCAGAAAACAGGGTTGCAAAAGCTGGCGACCGAGGATGCCCTGACATCGCTCAGGAACAGGCGCAGTTTCAACGAGATTTTTACATTGGAATTTGCCCGTGCAAAACGAGCCAATGGACAGTTAAGTTTTTTGATGTTGGATGTTGATCGCTTCAAGATGTTTAACGACACCTATGGTCATGCGCGGGGAGACGAAGCGCTCGTGCGTGTTGCCGAAGTGTTGCGCCACTCCATGAAGCGGCAGGGAGATTGGGCATTTCGACTGGGGGGCGAAGAATTTGGTTGCCTGATGATCACAGAAAATAAAACCGGCGCACAAGATATGGCAAAGCGCATTCTTGCCGATGTTATAAATCTCAACATTGTCCACAACACAGATCAAGAAGCTGGCGTCTTGACAATATCAATTGGCATAGCGCAATTACCGAACGCTGAAATTCGATCAGAGGTCGACTTCTATCGCATCGCCGACGAAGCTCTATACACGGCCAAGAAGAGTGGCAGAAACCGGTTCTGTATCGGTGCCTAGTCCACTAATTTTCAAGGCATCTTCCCAGCGATCAAGGCAGGGTCGAGATGGGTACGCCCCAACGTCACGCCCCAATGCAAATGCGCGCCTGTAACCCGTCCGGTTTTACCGACCTTGCCGATCGGCATTCCTTTTTTAACCAGCGCCCCCTGTTTGACCAGAATAGCGCTCATGTGGGCGTAGACGCTGCTCAAACCAAGACCGTGATCGAGCATCATGGTTTTGCCGGTATAGAACATGTTGTCATTGACCAAGGCGACGACACCATCTGCAGGGGCCCGGATTATGGTCCCTTCCGGGGCGGCTATATCGGTGCCATTGTGCGGATTTTTCGGCTTGCCGTTAAGGATACGCAAAGAGCCAAAAACACCCGAAATTGGCCCGCTCACCGGCCAGACAAAGCCTGAGGAAAAATAGGGGCTGCCGGTTTCCAGAGCGCGCACCCGGTTAATACCGCCGTTGTCCGCCTTGATCCGGGCCTCGTCCTCGGGATTGGGTGTCACCTTTCGCGCCGGTAGCCCGTTAATGCGCTGCACTTTGTATTCCCGGCTGGCGATAACGAGTGTGCGCTTGTTGGTTTTACCGTCGACCCCGGTGACGCTAAGAACGGATTTACCCGGTGCGTCGCGCCCGAACCCGATCAGGAAGCGGCCATCTGCAGACAAGCTCAGCAACTTGCCATCCAGTTCGACCCGGTTGCCCGGTTCCGTCCTGCCAAACACCAATCCACCCTGGGTTAGGTTTCCCGCTAAGGAGACCTCAGCGGCATTGGCGAGAGCCGGAAGCAGGCATAACCCAATAAGGACGAGCACTTTTTTCACAATAAATTTCCTTGTTTTCCATCATCCTTTTTTGCCGCCTTCGCAGGCTTGCCCGACGCGCTCGCCGTAACCTTTCCATCATGGAACTGTATGGATAGCCCCATGCCGGGTTTGACATCACCGGCAGAAGACAAGGCGTTTTTTGAGCTGTCACTAACCAGCGCAAACCCACGCTCAAGCACCCGCTGATAAGAGAAACTCTCCAGCAAAGCCGCCGCTTGCTTCACCCGCTGTGCGCGCTCTGATAGCAGCCCTTTTGCGGCCTGCTGCATGGCCCGGGCCTCACCCTCAAGACGGACACGTGCATGGACGATCCGCTGCCCCGGTTTGGGCAACGCAGCCGCCGTCTCGGCCAGTCGGGCACGACGGCCCGCCAAGCCCGTCCGCAAGCTGTTGGTCAATCGGTCGGCCCAATCATCCAGGCGTTGAGAGGCGTCCTCAACGACCCGACGCAAATTCGGCAGACCCCGTCCCAAGCCTTCAACCATGATCTTGCGCTGGTGCAGGGAACGGTTCATGACGTTGAGCAGACGCATGCCATTATCCATGACTTGCGCCAACAATTCGACCCGAACCGGAACCGCCATTTCTGCTGCTGCGGTCGGTGTCGGGGCACGCATATCGGCGGCGAAATCGATCAAGGTCGTATCCGTTTCATGGCCGACCGCCGATATCAGGGGAATGCTGCAGGCGGCAGCGGCGCGCACCACACCTTCATCGTTGAAGGCCATCAGGTCTTCAAGGGAGCCACCGCCACGCGCAACGATCAGCAAATCCGGTCGGGGAACCGGGCCGCCCGCCTGCAACGTGCTGAAACCGGTAATAGCCGCGCTGATTTCAGCCGCCGCTTTGTCGCCTTGAACCACGACCGGCCATAACACAACGCGAACCGGAAACCGATCAGACAGGCGGTGCAGAATATCACGAATGACCGCGCCCGTAGGCGAGCTGACGACGCCGATGATCTGGGGCAGGAATGGCAGAGCCTTTTTCAGTTCCCCATCGAACAGACCTTCTTCGGTGAGCTTTCTTTTACGCTCCTGGAGCAATTTTAGAAGCGCGCCCTCGCCCGCCAATTCAATGGCGTCGATGATAATCTGATAACTTGAGCGCGCCCCGTAAGCGGTAATCCGGCCTGTCACCACCACTTCCATGCCGTCTTCAGGCGAAATTGACAGGCGCTCGGCCGTGCCGCGCCAGCAAACGCCGTCAAGGGCTGCATTGTCATCCTTCAGACGCAGATACATATGGCCCGATGCGGCACGCTTGAATCCGGTAATTTCGCCGCGCACCCTAACCCTTGGAAAACGGTCTTCGAGCGTGCTTTTCAGCGCTTGCGACAACTCTCCAACCGATAATTCCGGAAGATTATGCACAGTTTCTTCAAGGGATGTCTTTTCAGTCATGGTCGACAGTATGTATGGTAGGGAAGGGGAAATGAAGAAGGATTTTAAGATGAAGGTTTTGGTAGTTGGATCAGGCGGTCGCGAGCATTCTTTGTGCTGGGCCATCGCCAAATCGCCAAACTGCGACGAGCTCTTTTGCGCCCCGGGAAATGCCGGTATCGACTCCGTCGCTATTTGTATCGATATCGACGCTAACAATATTGAGGCCCTTGTTGATTTCGCTGTAGACAACACCATCGACTTCGTCGTCGTCGGTCCGGAAGCCCCCCTCGTCGAGGGTCTGGTCGACCGCTTAGAGGAAGCCGGCATCCTGGCCTTCGGCCCCAGCGCAGCAGCAGCAGCCCTTGAAGGCTCAAAAGGCTTCATGAAGGACTTGAGCGCTAAATATAATATTCCCAGCGCCGACTACGGTCGTTTTGACGAGCCCGAAGCAGCTAAGGAATTCATCCTGCGTCATGGCTGCCCCATTGTCGTCAAGGCCGATGGGTTGGCCGCCGGCAAAGGCGTCATTATTTGCCAAAACAAGAATGAAGCCTACGCCGCGGTCGATCACATCATGACCGAACGTGCTTTCGGGGGGGCGGGCGCAGAAGTCATTATCGAGGAATTCATGACAGGCGAGGAAGCCAGCTTCTTCGTCCTGTGCGACGGGATCAACACCGTTCCGTTGAGATCAGCACAGGATCACAAAGCCGCCTTCGATGGCGACGAGGGCCCCAACACTGGCGGCATGGGGGCCTATACACCGGCCCCGATCATCGATGAAACCATGACCGCCCGGATTATGGAAGAAATTATCAATCCCACAATCAAGGCCATGGCCAATGAGGGGAGCCCCTACAAAGGCGTTCTGTACGCCGGTTTGATGATTACCGACAGCGGTCCGAAACTGATTGAATTCAACGTCCGTTTTGGAGACCCGGAATGCCAACCGCTGATGCTGGCGCTTAAATCCGATATCCTTGAGGCCCTGATTGCCAGCGCCGAAGGCACGCTGGACAAGATCAAGCTGGACTGGCATGACGAGATCACCCTGATCGTCGTCATGGCCGCCAAGGGCTATCCCGGCCGCTATGAAAACGGCAGTGAAATTAAAGGCGTTAAGGAAGCAAACGCCATTCCCGACGTTTTTGTTTTCCACGCCGGGACCAGGTATGAAGATGGAAAATTACGGGCCAATGGAGGCCGCGTACTGGGCATTACGGCAAGAGCAAAAACCGTCGCCCAGGCGCAGAAACTGGCCTATAAGGCGGTCGCCAAAATCGATTGGCCGAACGGCTTCTACCGCACCGACATCGGTTGGCGCGCCACCAAACGATAATTGATAAAAGAGGTCACTCATGGACGATAAAACACGAACCGAACTGGAAGCTGCCGCTTTTCGCGGCCTCACCCAGCACCTTCGTAAGCGAACGGACGCGCAGAATATCGATCTGATGAACCTGGCTGGATTCTGCCGTAACTGCCTGTCAAAATGGTACATGGTGGCGGCAAAAGAGCGTGACATCGACATGTCCTACGACGAAGCCCGCGAAATCGTTTACGGCATGACGTATGATGAATGGAAACGCGACTATCAAAGCGAGGCGTCCGACGAGCAGAAGCAACTGTTCCAGGACACCATGCCCCTGCACGCCGACATCAGCGGCCACAATAAATAATCAACAGATCGTTAATTTAATATACGGACACGGGGACATGGCTATTTCAAAGCGCGACCCCTTTGTTTTTGGGGGTGCACAAATCCCGCCGGGGAAACGGGTAACCACCACCCTGCCCCTAAGCCTGTTGTCTGATCACACGCCCGTCTCCTTATCGGTCCATGTCGTACACGGAAAGCTGCCCGGTCCGAAGTTACTTATCAACGGCGCGGTTCATGGTGACGAAGTCAACGGTGTCGAAATTATTCGCCGCATATTGCGGCATTCTTCCATCAAAGGCATGGCTGGTACATTGATCGCGGTTCCCATCGTCAATGTATACGGATTCCAGACCAATACACGCTACTTGCCCGATCGCCGGGATCTCAACCGCAGTTTTCCAGGTTCGCCCACCGGTTCACTAGCCTCGAGACTCGCCTATCTGTATATGAAGGAAGTCGTCTCAAAGGCTGATTTTGGCATCGACCTTCACACTGGGGCCATCCATCGCTCTAACTTTCCCCAGATCCGATGCGATCTTTCCAACCCCGATGCCCGTCGTATGGCCATGAATTTCGGCGTTCCGGTCGTGCTCAACGCCGCCTTACGGGACGGCTCGTTACGCAAGGCGGCGATTGAGGCTGGCATTCCATTTCTCGTCTACGAAGCAGGGGAAGCCCTGCGCTTCGACGAAGTTGCCATTCGCGCAGGCGTCAAGGGCATCATTCGGATCTTGGGCGATCTGGGCATGATCCGTAAACGCAACCGCGACGAAGCACCTGCCGAACCCGTCATTTCCAGAAGCAGTATCTGGGTACGGGCTTCCGAAGGAGGCATCTTCCGCGCCAGAGAGAAACTTGGCGCCCAGGTCCTCGCAGGGAGCAACCTCGGCACCATCGCCAGTCCATTTGGCGACATGGAATTTCCCATTGAAAGCCCGACAAACGGCATCATAATCGGTCGCAATAACCTGCCTAACGTCAACCAGGGCGACGGTCTGTTCAACATTGCCCGGGTCGATGACCCAGAGGCAGCAGCCGACGCCATCGACGTCTTCCAGGATGATTGGGAGCAAGGCGAATAGGTGATTGTACTTTAGCGGAGACTCTTGAAAAACTTCTTCAATAAAGCGCCAGCCTGAATTTCTTCCATGCCACCGATGACTTCCGGACGGTGATGGCAGGTCGCATGCTCAAACACCCTGGGGCCATGATCAACACCACCGCCTTTGGCGTCATATGCGCCGAAATAAAGCCTGCGCAAACGGGCGAACGATATGGCGGTGGCGCACATGGGACAGGGCTCCAAGGTGACATACAAGTCGCAGTTTTCAAGCCGCGGGTTTTGCAGTTTGGCCGCCACCTCCCTGATCACCAGCATCTCTGCATGGGCCGTTGGGTCGTTCTTTTCCTCAGTGCAATTTCCAGCCCAGGCAAGGACCTCACCGCTAACCGCATCGACAATAACCGCCCCGACCGGGACTTCGCCCCGGTCGGCGGCCTTTTCTGCCTCTTTCAAGGCCATTGCCATGTAGGTTGACTGATCCATAGGCAAACAGTGAACCCACCCTTGTGCGCCGTCAATACGCTTTGGCGCGGTTCAACCCGTCATTCCTTGCGAAACGGCGGCATCGTCTCTACATTCCGCTGTTATGAAAACACCTGTCATTGGCATCACGCTGGATTCGGAAGAGTCTGGCGGCTATTCAAAGTTTCCCTGGTACGCCTTGCGTGAAAATTACGCAGGCGCGATCTCACGAGCTGGCGGGCTGCCGCTGGCCCTGCCTCATCAACTAGACAGGGTTGAGCAGTATCTGGACCTGATCGATGGCCTGCTGATTACCGGGGGAAACTTCGATGTTGACCCGGCCCTGTTCGGCGTCAGTGATCGTCATGACAGTGTTGTCACCAAGGACCACCGCACCAGCTTCGAAATGGCGATTACAAAGGGCGTGCTTAAGCGTAACATGCCCGTACTGGGAATTTGCGGAGGCCAGCAGTTATTGCATGTTATTTTGGGGGGCACCCTAATCCAGCATATCCCCGACACCATCGACCAGGCCTTGGCCCACGAACAACCCAATCCCCGCGATGAGGCGGGCCATCAGGTCTTCGTCAAGGAAGGCACCTTGCTTCGTCGTATCGTCGGGGCCGACACCCTGGCCGTCAACAGCGCCCATCATCAGGCGGCAGGCGATGAACCCGACGGTGTTATTGTCAATGCCCGTGCCCCGGACGGTGTCATCGAAGGCATCGAATGCGCGGCCTATGCCTTTTGCCTGGGGGTTCAATGGCACCCGGAATTTCATATTAACGACGGCGATGGTCTGATACTCGAAGCCTTTATCGCCGCTTCGGTTAACATCAAATGAGCGAACAAAAACCTGAACGCATCGCCAAGGTTCTGGCCCGAGCCGGTTTGTGCTCGCGCCGCGAAGCCGAGCGCTGGATCGGCGAAGGCCGCGTCAAGGTCGATGGCAAAACCCTGGACAGCCCAGCCATCACCGTCGATGCCTCGAACACCATTTTGGTTGACGGCAAACCCCTACCCGAAACCCGCGAGACAAAGTTATGGCGGTATCACAAGCCAACCGGCCTGGTCACCACCCATAAAGACCCGCAGGGCCGCCCGACGGTTTTCGAACGTTTGCCCAAAGAGCTGGGCCGGGTTATTTCCATTGGTCGACTCGACCTCAATTCCGAAGGCCTGTTATTGCTGACCAATGACGGCGAATTGGCCCGAACCATGGAAATGCCAGCCACCGGTTGGCTCCGCCGTTACCGGGTCCGGGTGCGCGGCAGCGTCGATGAGGACAGGCTTAAAAGGCTTAAGGACGGCATTACCATCGCCGGGGTCAACTACGGCGCCATCGACGCCGTGCTTGACAGCAAGACCAGAACCAACGCCTGGCTGAGCATTGCCTTGAGTGAAGGCAAAAACAGGGAAATCCGCAAGGTCATGGAGCACATGGAACTGGATGTCAATCGGCTGATCCGACTTTCCTACGGCCCCTACCATCTGGACAAACTCGCCCGTGGCGCGGTGCAGGAAGTTTCGGCCAGAATTCTGCGCAACCAATTAAGCGAGGACGCTGCGAAAACGACCGGCAAGGTGCGCGGCAAGGGCTGGGCGAAAGCCAAAAAAGCGCCAAAGAAAAGACGCACATTGTCTCTATCGAAAGACCGCAAGTGAGAATTATCGGCGGCAAATATAAGGGCCGCACGCTCAGTGCGCCGCCCGGTCGAGATGTGCGCCCGACATCGGACCGGGCCCGCGAAGGCATCTTTAATATCCTTGCCCATTCCATCGATTGGGACGGTTTCCAAGGACAAACCGTGCTCGACGTATTCTCCGGCACCGGCGCATTGGGGCTTGAAGCCATGTCGCGGGGGGCAACGCACGGGGTCTTCATCGACAACGACCCAACGTCGCTGAAATGCCTGCGAACCAATGCAGGGGCGCTGGGGGAAGCCAGTAACATCACCGCGTTGAAACTTGATGTCACCAGGCTGGCACCGCCGCCGCGAATCGCTAATGCCCCCCTCGGCCTGGCTTTCCTCGATGCGCCCTACGGCTCCCATTTAAGCGACCAGACCCTTTTAGGCCTTTATCACAAAGGCTGGCTTAGGCCTGAGGCGATTGTGGTGGTGGAAACCGGCAAGGATGATCCGCTGACCATCCCACGCGATATGCAACCCCTGGACGCCCGCACTTACGGCGCGGCGCAGGTGACGTTCCTGAAATTCACAGGGAACTAACATCCCTTTATTCACGCTTCCGTTGTGTAAATAATAAAAGACTCACGACTGATCGCTGCTAATTGTACATATTTAAAGCGTAAAAAATGGATATTCAAAGGCGTGTGAAATCTTCAATATGTGGCTCTGCTATAGAATTTATGGAGTCATTACTCAATGTCCGGCAAACCGCTTTTTATCCTTATCTGTTCGGAAGAACATGAAAAAATCCAGATGGCCGCAATGATGGCCTCTATCGCGGCCGTATCTGAAACGCCGGTCCATGTCTTTGTTTCCATGGGTGCGATCTATCCATTCCAGAAGAATCTTTCCACTGACGATCGTTATAAGGGTGGGCGTTTTTCCCAGGTACTGAAGGACAAGAATGCCCCCGACGCCATGGAGCTTTTTGGACACGGTAAGATGCTCGGCGAGATGACCATGCATGCCTGTTCCATGGCCCTGGACGTACTGGGCTGGGAAGAAGACGAACTGGTTGAGGATTTGTTCGACGGCTGCATGGGCCTGACAAAGTTCCTCTCTGACGCCGAACAGGGCGAGCTTATCACCCTGTAACACCGACCACTTTGGAGAACACCTATGAGCCGGAGAAAAACAATCGATGCCCGCGGCGCCTTCTGTCCGGGGCCGCTGATGGAACTGATTGCGACCCTGAAACTGGTCGAAATCGGCGATGACATCGAAATTCTGTCGACCGACAAGGGAACCGTAACGGACACCCCAGAATGGGTCGCAAAAGTCGGTCATGAAATGGTCGACACCATTGATCACGGTGATCATTGGAGCGTTATCGTCCGCAAAGCAAAATAGCAAAACCTAAAATTTACAAGGCCCGGTTAACAGGGCCATTGAAACATCAACAGTAAACAGGGAGAAGAAATAATGTCCAAAAAGATATTAATCGTTGGTGGCGGTCTATCCGGCACCATCATCGCAAATGGCCTGTGCAGGCAACTGGGAAAACAGATCAGAAGCGGTGATATTTCCATTACCATGCTGGGCACCAGCGACCAGCATTTATACCAACCCGGATTACTTTACGTGCCGTTTGGGAAAATTCGCGAAGCCGAGCTGTTCCGCGATCAGCGCAAGGTGCTCGACCGCCGCGTACCCTATCATATCGATCCGGCGTCAAACATTGATGTCGAAGCGAAAAAGGTCACAACGGAATCCGGTAAAACTTACGAATACGACTATCTGGTTCTCGCCACCGGATCGCGAATCATGCCGCAGAACATTCCGGGCATGGTCGAAGGCGCACACTGGTTTTATGACCTGGACGGTGCCCGCAAGATGCGCGACGCGCTGGACGCATTCGAAGGAGGAAAAATTGTCGTCAACGTCAACGCCCCGCACAAATGCCCCGTAGCCCCGGTTGAAATCACCTTCATGCTGCACGACTATCTGACCGAAAAAGGCCTGATCGACAAGACAGAGATCACTTACACTTACCCAATCGGTCGTCTGCACGCCCTGGAGCCGGTCGCCGAGTGGGCCAAACCGGCCATGGACGGGGCAGGAATCAAGTACGAAACTTTCTTCAACACCAAGGAAGTCGATCCCGTCGCCAAGACGATCACGTCCGAAGAAGGCGAAACCCTGCCCTATGATTTGCTGGTCACCATCCCACCGCACAACGGAGCCGAAGTGATTACCGCTTCCGGCCTTGGCGATGGCGGCTGGGTGCCGACACACCGGGAAAAACTGCTGCGCGATGGCTCCGAAGATGTCTTCGTCTGCGGCGACACCACCAACATTCCGATTTCGAAGGCCGGTTCGACCGCCCACTTTGAAGCCGACACCATCATCGACAATCTGGTCTCCCTTATCACCGAAGGGCGTTGGGCCCGATACTACGATGGCAAGGTCTTCTGCTTCGTTGAAACCGGAATGAAGACCGGCACCTACGTCTGGTTCAACTACACCACACCGCCGAAACCGGGACCACCGTCGCAGATGATCCACTGGTTCAAGCTGGCCTACAACCGGCTCTACTGGTTGTCCGCCCGTGGCCTGCTGTAAGGGGGAGCGTTATGAATAACATACCCACACCCGATATCGCCCGGCTGGCGCAAGCTGCCTCCGACGCCATGACCGACGGCATGGTCGAAAGGCTGGCGGTCACCGGGGCCAATTCTCTGGAGATCGTCGATCGCCTGAACGACGAAGATACCCGTGACGCGGTGCACGCCCTTCTCGACAGGGTCACAGAAATGCACCGAAGCGGTTCCATGGACACGGTGTTTGAAACCATCACCCTGTTGCACGGCGCCAGAAGCGCCGTCACAGACAGCATGGTCGAACGCATGTTTATCTTTGTTGAGCACATGATCAATAATCTGGCCAACGAGGAAATCGCGGCGATGGCCCACAATGCCCGCCGCTCCATGGAAGAAGCCGTAGATGTAACCCAGGCGAAAGGGCCAGCCAAAGGGGGTCTGCTATCGACGATTTCCTTGCTGTCGAAACCGGAAACCCAGGCGGCGTTGCAATTCGTTCTCGCCTTCGCCTGCAAAATGCAGGCCCGTTCGGCTGAATCACACGGAAAATTTGAGCACGAAAACAGCTAGGCTCCCAATAGGCCTGGCTCTCTGGCCGCATCCGGTACATTCCGGGTGCGGCTTTTTTTTAACAAAAATACCCCTCAACCCCATAGATCAGATCATAACGGGGATGGCGTTCCGGATGGGGGGCGAAATCCCAGTCCCAACTTGTAGAGTTGGCTTTCAGGCCCCGAGAAATAACAACTCCGCTAAGTGGCTGATCTTTTTCAATAACCTCACGGTCCAGACAAAGCCGTTGTTCGACTTCTGTAATCAGGCAAACACCCGCTGATGATCGCTCTAACGCGTCCACATGCGCTTGCATCATAGACTGAGCCACCGCCGCCTCAAGCTGGGCGAACTGCGTTGGCAGAACCGCAAGCTGGCTTAGCACATTCAGGGAAATGACCAAATCAGCCGCATCGGCTCTGAGGTTTGCGGCATCTGGCAAGATTAAGGGTTCCCCTTGCTTGACATGGCGATAGAGCGGCTCAACAAGGCCAGTGATATCCCGCGTCTGGAGAGTGACATTTGCAAAGGGTCTGACGGCTTTACGGGCCGCTGGCATGTGCAAGATATCGACCAGCACGACCTCCTCGAAATGATCCGACAAGTGCTTTAACGGCACATCATAAAGCAGACCCGAACCAAGCACCACGACCCGCCCGCTGCGTCCCGCCATAGCCTGAATGATCAATTCCTGACAGCGGTCGAGATGCGGCTGCCAGGCGTCACGGCACCTTTTGTAACGCGCCGCCATGCCGATTAATTCACGCAGGTAGCCAATTTCTTTGACGGGGCGAGAACAGGGCGTTGTCAGATACTGGTAAAACTCGTACAGCATCAACGCCTGCCGAACAGCTTCTCGATATCGGCAAGTTTCAACTCAACATATGTCGGGCGGCCATGACTGCACTGGCCGGAATGGGGGGTCGCTTCCATCTCGCGCAGCAGGGCATTCATTTCCGTCGCATTCAGTCGCCGCCCGGCCCGTACGGAGCCATGACAGGCCATCTTCGCGGCGACATCGCCAAGCCGGTCTTTGAGCGCCAGCGCCTCGTCAACTTCGGCAAAATCGTCGGCAAGATCACGGATCAGGCCCTGAATATCGCAATCCCCCAGCAATGCGGGGACTTCACGCACGACGATAGCACCGGGGCCGAAGGCTTCGATGCAAAGGCCCAGTTCGAATAGCTCGCCACTGCGCTTGTTCACGCGATCAGCGACTTCCTCGTCCAGTTCAACGACTTCGGGAATAAGCAAACCCTGACGGCTGACCCCGCCCTGATCCAGCGATTTTTTGATGCGTTCCTGAACTAACCGTTCATGGGCGGCATGTTGATCGACGACGACGATCCCGTCCGCAGTTTGCGCGACAATATAGGTTTCATGCACCTGCGCCCTGGCCACACCGAGGGGATAATCGGTCAAGTCTTCATCGGCTGGCTGACCCGCATCAGGGGCCGCCAAGGGTGCTTCAAAGCCACTGTTCGGGGCAAAGAGACTCGCAGCCCGTTCGCCCAATCCAACGGAATATGAGCCACCGCCACCACTGCCAGTGCCACCACGGAAAGGCAGCGAACCAGGATGAACCGCAGCCAGCGCACCGTGACTGACCGTTGTTGAGGCCCGGTGCCCGGCTTCTGCCAGGCTGTGCTTGAGCGCCCCGACGATCAGGCCACGCACCAGGGCGGCGTCGGCAAAGCGCACCTCGGTCTTGGCCGGGTGGACATTGACATCAAGGGCCCCGCTGGGAACATCGAGAAACAGCGCCACCATGGGGTAACGGTCAGAGGCCAGGAAATCCCGGTAAGCCCCCCTGAGCGCGCCGTAAAATAGCTTGTCGCGGACCGGACGGCCATTAACGAACAGGAACTGCATTTGCGCGCTGCCCCTGTTCAAGGTCGGCAACCCGGCATGGCCGGTCAGGCGGATCCCTTCGCGTTCTGCATCTATTGGAATGGCGTTGTCGGCAAAATCACGGCCCATGATCGCACTCAAGCGCTCCAGGCGGGTATCGATCAAGTCACCCTGAACGGGGGCCAAGCGTAACAGGTCGCGCTCACCGTTACTGAGGGTAAATCCAATATCCGGGTGAGCCATGGCCAGTCTCTTGACCGCTTCGCTAACGTGACCAAGCTCGGCGCGCGGTGTTTTTAGAAACTTCAAACGCGCCGGTGTCGCGTAAAACAGATCAAGCACTTCAAGGCGGGTACCGACGGCATGGGCGACCGGGCCCGGTGCGCCAACCTTCCCGCCTTCGACGCTCAACATCCAGGCTTCCTCATCACCGGCGCGGCGGCTTGTCAGATTGAGGCGGCTAACGGCGCCGATGGAAGCCAGCGCCTCGCCGCGAAAGCCAAGGCTGGTTATGTTTTGTAAATCATCACCGGGAAGTTTTGAGGTTGCATGGCGTTCGATGGCGAGTTGAATTTGCTCACGTGACATGCCCTTGCCGTCGTCGGTCACGGTGATCTGGGTGCGCCCACCATCGCGTACCAAAATATCGATACGACTTGCCCCGGCGTCGATGGAATTTTCCACCAATTCCTTGACCGCAGAGGCTGGTCGCTCGACCACTTCACCGGCGGCGATACGATTGACCAGGTTTTCCGGCAACCGGCGAATTGTCATAAGGCCACGCCCATCATTGATAAAAGAATCAGGAAGGCCACACTTTAACACAAACTGATGTTAGGGAGTCGAGGTCACACCTTCGGGGGAGCCGACGACAACCACGACCATGTTATCGGCATCAAGAAGTTTTTTCGCCAATTTGTTGACATCTTCCAGGCTCACAGCCTCAATCAGTTTATTGCGCCGGTCGAGAAAATCGATCCCCAGTTTTTCAAGCTGCATTGAGACCAATATAGAGGCAATGCCCCCAGTAGACGTGAAACGTAAGGGGTATGAGCCGACAAGATAAGTCTTGGCATCAGCCAGTTCTTCGGCGCTTGCACCGGTTTCGGCCATGTCCCGCCACTGCTGCTTCAGAACATCCAGGGTTTCCCTGACCCGCTTGTTGGCGGTTCCGCCGTAACCCTGAATAAGCCCGGCATGACGCAGGGGATAAAGATAACTGCCAATGGAATAAGCCAGACCACGCTTTTCCCTGATCTCCTCATACAGCCTTGACGTAAAGCCGCCGCTACCCAGAATATGATTAAGAACAAAGGCCGTATAAAAATCAGGATCATCCCGTTTCAAACCTCTTTGGGCGAAGACGATGGCGCTTTGTGGAATTGCCATTTCAATGACTTTTGTCCGACCGGTGCTATTGGGCTGAATATCCTTGACACTTATGGGCAGCGAAGTCGCTGGAAGACTTAAGAAAGTCTCGTCAAGGCGGCGAGCCAGTTCATCGGCGCCGATATCGCCGACGACGCCAATCACCAGATTGTCACGAGCCAGACGCTGGCGAGCGAAAGCCCTGAGATCATCTACTGTGATTGCCTTGATAGTCTCCTTCGTGCCATCGACGGGACGCCCGTATGGATGGTTGGGGAATAATTCACGGGACATGGCACGCCCTGCCACCCCGTTGGGGTTTTCAGATTCGCTGCGCAATTCGGCAAAAATCTGCCCTCGAACGCGCTTGACGGGGACATCATCGAAACGCGGTTTCGTAAGGGCGAGGCGCAGCAATTCGAAGGCTTGATCCTTATTCTCACTTAAGGTTTTAAGGCTTCCTCTAAAAATATCGCGCCCCGCACTGAACCCCAAACCGACTGACAAGTCCTCTAGCGCACGCTGAAAAGACTGGCTGTCCATATCGCCCGCCCCCTCATCAAGCAGGCCCGAGACCATTTTTGCCAGACCAGCCTTTCCATCAGGGTCAGTCGCGGAACCACCTTTAAAGGCAAAGCGCATATTGATAATCGGATTGATGTGGTCGCTGACCAACCACGCCGTAATACCACCGGGGCTGACGACCCGAACGACATTAACCGTATGACCCGCTTCATGACCGGCTTGCACCGTCACGGGGGCGGCAAGAAAAACCGCAATGAGGAGCGCGAGGAGCATTTTCAGCTTCATTTTGTCGCTTCCCCTTCGAGCACCGCCGTTACCGAAGGTCTGTCCTTTAGAACGGCGCGCGCCGCTGCATTGACCTGGGCCAGAGTTACGGCGGCGATGCGGTGCGGCCACTGTTCAACATCATCGATGGTGCTACCCGATGCCAGCGCCGATGCCAGCACACGCGCCCCGGTGGACAGGGAATCGCGGGCATAAATAGCTTCGGCAATCATCGACTTTTTGACCCGTTCGACATCTTCGGCGCGGACGCCCTTTTCAAGTAATTTCGTCACTTCTTCTTCCATCGCCTGCTCGAGCCTCTGCATACTGACGGTTGCTGCGGGGGATGCGTAAAAGCTGAAACGGGATGGGCCCAAAGAACCAGACCCGTAACCGGCCCCGGCAGAAACGGCGAGTTTCTTTTCAACCACCAGGGAGCGGTAAATCTGACTGGTCGCACCGCCGCCAATAACCCCGGACAGAACCTCAAGGGCGTAGCTGTGCAGGCTTTCGGGGCCCCCGGCAATGGAAGTATGTCGGCTTGGGGCCAGATAAATACGGCTCCACGACGGCTGGCGGACCCGCGCATCTTTCAGGGTAACACGCCGGGACGCAAACTGGGGTGGTTCGGCAGGACGGTTTCGAGCAACCAAAGGGGTCGCCGGAATTTGCCCGTACGTTCTTTGCGCCATGGGTTTTAATTCCGCCATGGTGATATCGCCTGCGACGACAAGGATGGCGTTTCCGGGGCTATACCATTTTTGATAAAAGGCGCGCAGATCATCGACGCCAAGGGCACGAATTTCGTTTTCCCAACCAATAACGGGGCCCCGGTAGGGATAATTCAAAAACAGCGCCGCATTAACGTGTTCCTGCAAAATAGAGCCGGGATCGTTATCGGTGCGCATGCGGCGCTCTTCAAGAACGACAAGGCGTTCGGTATCAACCTCTTTGGCATCGAGCACCAAATTACGCATGCGGTCGGCTTCCATGACCATCATATTTTCCAGGTTCTGCACGGCGACAGTCTGGAAATAAGCCGTGTAATCCAGCGACGTGAAAGCATTTTCAGAACCGCCGACACGGGCCACACTCTTTGAAAAGGCACCAGAAGGGAATTTTTTTGTTCCCTTGAACATCAAATGCTCAAGCAAATGCGCCACCCCGGTTTTTCCCGGAGGCTCATCGGCGGCGCCGGTTTTATACCAGACCATGTGAGTGACCACCGGCATCCGGTGATTGGTCACAACGACAACCTGCATGCCATTTGCAAGGGTCAGGGTTTGCGGATTAAAAACACCGTGATTGGCCTCGGCCCGCATTGGTAATAACGCGGTGGCGAATGCCGTCAGGGCAAAAAGGGAAATAGCAAATAAACGCATCATGCCGGCAACTCTAAAGGGCGTTGAAAAAACTGCCATTCAAGACATCGTGATCGGGAAAAATATAGCCAAGCGGCATGGAGAAGAATTAATCGAACAAACTCCCCCAGAAACCCTTGTTCTCTGCACCTCGAGGGGTGCCATCGCCGCTGCGCACGATTGTCGGGGCCGGGGTTTCCTCAATGACGTCGCCTGCGGACTGTTTCTTACGCAGGCGGCGTTCTTCTGCAGCCGGGTCTATAACGGCCCCTTTCAAACCCGTGGTTTTCCGCCAAAACAAAATACTGTCGGCAAAACCTTCGTCATTGCTGCCCGACAAGGCGGCAGTATCGTTATTAACAAGGGAACGGATATCCGGGTTTGCCTGATCCGCGCCGGCATTGTTTAAAAGAGCGCGAATCCCCGGTGACTGATCGCTTTCAGCCTGCACGGCGGGCGGAATCGCATTAGCCGGGGCCGTTCTAGAATTGGACAAAAGCGCGTCCCTGGCATCGTTACGCGGCGTCAATGTTTGTGGGCGATCAGCGCCGGGCTTTGGCGGACGTAGGCCAAAATCTGGCGGCAAGCTTAACGGCGCACGGGAATACACGGCGAATTCGTCAGGCGCTCGTTTATTCTCGCCAAATACATTGCTCTCTTGCGAGGTACAGGCGCTCGTTGCCGCCGTAACAAGGAGCACGGCCATCAAAATAGAAGTCTTATTCGTCATCTTTTTCGACATCACCCTTTTCAGAAATTATTTTATTCTTCCTCGATCCCGTAAACAAGGAGTCTAGCACTAAAATGGCCGCGCCGACAGTAATCCCTGCATCGGCGACATTGAACGCCGGCCAGTGATATTGACCGATATAGACATCAAGAAAGTCAGCGACAGCCCCAAAATGGACGCGATCAATGACATTTCCAAGTGCGCCTCCGATGATCAGGCCAAGGGCGCTTGCAATAAGGCGACTTTCGGCCCGTTTCAACCAGAACGCCAATACCGTAACAACAATCAGCGCCAGGGCAATGAGTAGCCATTGGTTAAAGGGTGAGTCCGAATCAAACATGCCAAAGCTGACGCCCCTGTTCCAGCCCATGACAAGATTGAAGGACGGGAAAACAGCAATGGTCCGAGGCGGAGCCATAACATCGAAAACGATCCACCACTTCGTCGCCTGATCAACAATGAGAATGGCGAGGGCAAGGACTAGCCCCAATGGCAAAAACCCGTGCCCCCGCTCCGCGCTCATTCAGGCGCGCCTGGATGGTGATCGGCGGCATCGGCGCAACGCCCACAAGCTTGCGGATGGGCGGGGTTAGATCCGACATCTTCAAGAACCTTCCAGCAGCGTTCACACTTCTCGCCCTTGGCGACTTCGGCGCGAACCCAGACACCCGGCACGTCTTCCAGAGAAAAAGCGCCGGGATCATGATCTGCATCATCGAAGCGCGCACCGGACGTTATGAACAATTCCGCCAGATCGAGACCTTTAACCGCGTCCTGATACTGCATATCAGCAAAGATCACCGGCGCTGCCTGTAGGCTGGAACCGATCCGTTTTTCCGCTCGTTCGACTTCAAGAGCGCCGGTTACGACCCGCCTGAGATTACGGATGTTCGACCATTTCGCGGCCAGGGCGTCATCGCGCCAATCCTCTGGAATTTCCGGGAACAGGCGCAGATGAACGCTTTCCTCTTCCCCAGGATTGCGTTCTAACCAGGCTTCCTCGGCGGTGAAGCAGATGAACGGCGCCAGCCAGGTCGTCAGGCAGTTAAAGACGTCGTCAAGCACGGTTCTGGCGGCACGGCGCGTCGTCGATGTGACGCGGTCGCAATACAGGCTGTCCTTGCGCACATCAAAATAGAAGGCCGACAAGTCGAAGGCGCAGAAGTTATGCAGTTCAGTGAACAGCCGGTGGAAGTGGAAGTCATCGCAGGATTTACGAACCGTCGCATTCATTTCCCACAACCGGTGCAAGATCCAACGTTCCAGTTCCGGCAACTCACGAACCGGCAACCGTTCGCTGTCATCGAAATCATTCAGGTTGCCTAGCAGAAAACGCAGCGTATTGCGCAAGCGGCGATATACATCTGTATGACTCTTGATAATTTCAGGACCAATTTTCAGATCCTCGGAATAATCCGAACCGACCACCCACAGACGCAGAATATCGGCACCATTTACATCCACCACATCCTGGGGAGAAACGATGTTGCCCAGCGACTTAGACATCTTATAGCCGTCCCCACCCATCACAAATCCATGGGTCAGAACCGCGTCATAAGGGGCGCGGCCACGGGTGCCGCAAGATTCCAGCAATGACGAATGGAACCAGCCGCGATGCTGGTCCGATCCTTCCAGATACAAGGATGCCGGCCACTGAAGATCGTCACGCGCTTCAAGCACAAAAGAATGGGTGCAACCCGAATCAAACCAGACATCAAGAATGTCGGTAACCTGGTCGAAATCATCGACGTTATATTTATCCCCAAGAAACCGTGATGGATCGGAGGCGAACCAGGCATCAGCGCCTTCGCCTTCAACGGCCTCGACGATGCGGGCGTAAACATCGGTGTCGCGCAACGGTTCACCGCTTTCCTTGTTGACGAAAACGGTGATCGGAACACCCCAGGCGCGTTGGCGCGAGACGCACCAGTCCGGCCGGGTTGCGATCATGCCATTAATGCGGTTTCGCCCGGCTTCGGGAACGAAGCGGGTATCCGCAATGGCCTTCAGGGCCGTTTCCCGCAGGCCGTTCTTGTCCATGGAGATGAACCATTGCGGCGTGTTGCGGAAAATCAACGGCGCCTTGGAACGCCATGAATGGGGGTAACTGTGGGTCAGCTTTCTCGATGCCAACAAGCCGCCACATTCGCTCAACTTTTCGATCACCGCTTTATTGCCGGGGTAATAGGGTTTGTTCTTGGTGCCGATGGCCATCACTTCAATTCCGGCGAACAAGCCTACATGATCATGAAATGTCCCATCTGCGGCGACCGTATCAGGAACCGGTATACCGTTTGCAATGCCAAGTTCCCAGTCATCCGCCCCGTGACCCGGCGCGATATGAACGAACCCTGAGCCGCTGTCAATTTCGACAAACCCGGCGGCCAGCATGGGCACGTCGTAGCGGTAATAATCATCGAGGCCATGCAAAGGATGGCGGCAGATGGCACCAGCCAGATCGGCTCCCTTAAAGGCGTGAACGACTTCATGTCCGGTGATGCCTGCGGCCTGACATACTTCAGCGATCAGGGCCTGGGCAACAACCATCACCTCCCCTGTCTGTGCCTGGCTTTCTTCACCACACCCGGTGACTTTCAGAGCCACATAATCGACGTCTTCGCCATAAGCGATGGCGCGGTTGCCGGGGATGGTCCACGGCGTTGTCGTCCAGATGACGACTGATGTTCCCTCAAGTTCGGGAATTTTCGTTTCAGCCACCGGGAAGCGCACAAAAATGGTTGTCGAGGTGTGGTCGTAGTATTCGACTTCGGCTTCGGCCAGCGCGGTTTTCTCGACGATTGACCACATCACCGGTTTGGCCCCCTTGTAGAGGGAACCATCCATCAGAAATTTACCAAGTTCGCGAACGATCTGGGCCTCTGCGGCGTATGCCATGGTGGTGTAGGGATTATCCCAATCGCCGATGACGCCCAGACGCTTGAACTCCTCGCGCTGGACATCGATCCACTTTTCGGCGAATTCGCGACATTCCTGGCGAAACTGGACGATTGGCACGTCATCCTTGTTCTTGCCGGCTTCGCGGTATTTTTCCTCGATCTTCCATTCAATAGGCAGACCGTGGCAATCCCAACCGGGAACGTAGTTGGAATCCTTGCCCATCATTTGTTGAGAGCGGGAAATCACGTCCTTCAAAATCTTGTTCAGGGCATGACCGATATGCAAATGACCATTTGCGTAGGGCGGACCATCATGAAGAATAAACTTGGCTCGCCCCGCGCCCGCTTCTCGCTGGCGGCGGTAAATATCCATTTCCTGCCAGACTTTAAGCATTTCAGGCTCGCGCTGGGCCAATCCGGCCTTCATCTTGAAGTCGGTTTGGGGGAGGGAAATCGTCGGTTTGTAATCAATACTCATTATTTATCATTTTCCCGGGCCAGAATTCGCTTTGCATTATCACTATCGCTGGCGATTTGTGCCTTTAATTCATCGATGCCGTCAAATTTCTTTTCGGGGCGCAGAAAGTCGACCAATGCGACCCGCAGGTGCTGATCATACAGGTCACCATCGAAATCGAACAGATGAGCCTCGAAAATAGTGTCCTTGTCATCAAAAGTCGGGCGACTGCCGAAGTTGGCGACCCCGTCATACCAGCGGGTTGCGCCAGCTTCATCCAAACCGGCCCGGACAGCATAAACGCCGTGGTGCGGACGCAGATATTCCCCCAAATGCAGGTTTGCAGTCGGGAAACCGATTGTCCGCCCACGCTTATCACCGTGTTCGACCCGGCCTTCAATTTCAAAATTACGGCCAAGCAACAGGGCGGCGGCGCGGGGATCGCCAGCCTTCAGGCATTCGCGGATGCCGGTCGAGGAATAAACGGTTTCCCCGTCATCGACGGCGCTGACACAGGTAAAGTCAAAACCTTTTTCTTGCCCCTTATGAAGAAGAAACTCGCAGTTTCCGGCGCGTTTATGGCCGAAAACAAAGTCATAGCCCGACACCACATGGCGCGCGCCAAGCCCTTCAACCAGCACACGATTGACAAAATCATCGGCGCTAAGCTTGGTGAAAGCCTTATCGAAGTGCAGGACGATCAGGTTATCGATGCCCAATTCTTCAATATAACGGGCCTTGGACCTGAAAGGCGTCAGCCGGAAGGACTCCTCACCGGGTGAAAACAGGGCCCGCGGGTGCGGCTCAAAACTGAGCACGGCCCAGGGGATCCCCTGATCGTGGGCGATCCGTCCGGCCTCGCCAATGACGGCGCGATGGCCTAAGTGAACGCCATCGAAGTTGCCGATGGCGATTGACGCGCCCCGGACCTCGGCTGGCAAATTTTCGAAATGTCTAAATATCTGCATGGCGGCAAGAAGATGTCCGCAGCCCCTTGGCGGGTCAAGCGGAAAAGGTCCTTATTTTTCTTTTGAAGGCACCATCACGGTGGCTTCCCCGTCAATGACCACCTTATCGCCGACAGTACAAACGGTTTTCAGTTCGACAAATTTCTTTTCCGGCACGAGTTTGGTCACGGTAACACGCGCGTTGACCGTATCGCCAGCCCTGACCGGAGCCTTGAAACGCAGCGCCTGATTGACATAAATACAGCCCGGTCCCGGCAACCTGGTTCCAATCACCGCCGAAATAAAACTGGCCGACAAAATACCGTGAGCGATACGCCCTTCGAAGATGGTTTCCTTGGCGAATTCATGGTTCAGGTGAACCGGGTTGGTATCTCCGGAAATTCCAGAAAACATGACGATATCGGCGTCTGTAATAGTCTTGCCGTAAACGTCGGTCATACCTTCTTGCATATCTTCAAAATAATAACCGTGTAGCTCGCTGTAGGTCATTGTCGGTTTCCGATCGATGTTCTGATGATTAAAGCAGCCCAATGTTGCAGTGCAACATCGGAAATTTGCGGCAATATACTGCGATAGTGTTTTACAGACAAGAAGTTGATATTTAACAATTTGGCGGGCTTAACATTCCCATTGGCCTTAAAAATTGCTATTGAAGAATAATGCTTGCTACAAAAAACAAGTCCCGCGCTGAACGCGAGATAATCAAAACCTGCATCAAAGGTATGCCACCTTTGCTATTGGCGGCGTTGCTTTTCTTTTTTACGCTGCCCGCAACGGCTCAGGAACCCTTCAAAATGGAGATGCCGCTGCGCTGCACTCCTGGCAGTGATTGCTGGATCGTCAATTATGTGGATGTCGATCCGGGTAAGGGCGTCAGCGATTACATGTGCGGCACCGCCTCGTACGACGCCCACAAGGGCACCGACATTGCCGTTCGCGATACCGGTGTCATGCGCCAGGGGGTCGAGGTCTTTGCTTCGGCGACCGGCGTTGTGCGCGGTGTGCGAAACAACATGCGCGACATCGACTTCAATCTGGGCGGCGGCGCCAAGTCGGTCGAAGGAAAAGAATGCGGCAACGGCGTCTTGCTCGATAACGGTAATGGCTGGACGACCCAGTACTGTCACATGTTGCGCGGCAGTGTCATTGTTAAAAAGGGCGACACCGTCGAATCCGGACAGACACTGGGACTGGTCGGGTTATCGGGGTTGACCGAGTTCCCCCATGTTCACCTTCAGGTCAAATACAATGATCAGGTCGTCGACCCCTTCGCAGGCCTGGGCAGAACCAAGAAATGCGGCATCGGCAAGGCTCCCCTATGGCGCACAGAGGCCTTGCTGGCGATGCTCTATGAACCTACGGCGCTGTATAGCGTCGGTTTCGCCTCAACGACACCCAATGAGCGGATTGCCCGCGAAGGCCTGTACGGCAGTGAAACCCTGTTCCAGAAATCACCGGTGATCGCCCTGTGGACCGATATGTTCTGGGTTAATCCGGATGACAAGGTGCAATTTCTGATTACCGACCCCGAAGGTGAGACCATATTGGCCCACACCACCACCCTTAAAAAGAAAAATGCCCGTCGCTTTGCCTTCGCCGGTATCAAAAGAGGAAAAAAGCCTTGGCCGAAAGGCACCTATACCGGCGAAATTCGCCTGATCCGACCCGGTTCGGACGAAGAATTCAGCGTCATCAAGGAGATTGACGTTAATTAAAGCAAGTTAGTGACGGCGGCTGACCAGCTTCGGGCTCGAGCGCATGGATTTCAGCACCCGCTTGCCTACGGAGCGTTTTTTCGGCTCTTCGACCAAGTCGGACGATTCATCCGCGCTTTCCCTATTATCTTCAATTTTGCTGAAGGCATCTTCATCGAACAGGGACGAGCGTTGATGCCGGTTCAGAAGACGCCGCTCGATCATGGCCAGGGTGCGCCGAACCATGGCATGACGTTCCGGATCTGTATGACTGGTGATCAGATGGCGGCGGGAAATAGCCTTGGTGATTGCAACAATCTCCGCATAATCATGACGCGGTTCGCACCAGCGAATAAAAGCGGCCAGCGTCCACGGGTGAGCAGGCAACGGCTTCAGGTTTCTGGCCTGACACCAGCGAAAAAACTCATTCCAGGCTCTGCCGTGGGAGCGCAATGTCATGAAGGAGGCATCCGGATATTTTCCAAGCCCCCAGATATAGCAGAATTCTGGCGAGTGGGGAAATGGCTCCAACAAATTCACTAAAAACACCGTTATTCCCGCACAGGCGGGAATCCAGTCTTTTCTAGATTATCGTTGGGAACAAATCGTGCCACCCAGCTCACTGGCCAGCATAGAGACGCAGGGTTGCTTCATTTATTAAGGGTACTGGATTCCCGCCTGCGCGGGAATGACAGGGCGATATAAAAGAAAAATGGTGCCCCCGGGGAGAATCGAACTCCCACTCCCTTGCGAGAACGGGATTTTGAATCCCGCGCGTCTACCAGTTCCGCCACAGGGGCACTGCATTGGAAAGCGCCATCATAGCCAAGGCTTTCGCCGGGTCAATCGCGATATTGCAGATCGGGCGAGGTACTGCTAAACCTCCGCCCAGACGATCATTCTTGGCGAGGAAAATTCTAGTGATTCGAGGACTCTACGACTGGACCATGTCTTTGGCCGGACACCGCAATGCCTTGGCGGCGTTGGCTTTGGTGTCCTTCATCGAAAGTTCGGTCTTTCCCATACCGCCAGATATCCTGATTATCCCCATGGTGCTGGCCTCGCGCGAGAAAGCCTGGCGCATTGCCCTGATTTGCACTGTGTCCTCGGTACTGGGTGGACTGGCGGGCTACAGTATCGGTTATTTCCTCTACGAATCCGTTGGCAGAACGCTGCTTGAATTCTATGGCTACGCCGATAAATTCACGGCCTTTCAGGGCTATTACCATGAATGGGGGGCCTGGATCGTCGGCGGTGCCGGCCTGACGCCTTTCCCCTACAAGGTTATCACCATTGCCAGTGGTGTCGCCGGGCTGGACCTGGTTGTCTTTACCATCGCTTCAATACTGTCGCGTGGCCTCCGATTCTTTATCGTCGCCGGACTGCTGTGGTATTTTGGAGAACCGATCCGGGTCTTTATCGAAAAGAACCTGGGGCTTCTGGCGACCGCCTTTTTCGTTCTACTGTTCGGCGGTTTCGTACTGATCAAGTTCCTGCTTTAGGCTAAAATTAATCATGCCCCTTAACCGCCTGATCCCCGCTTTCATTTTTCTCGTTGCCGTCGGTGCCTTGGCGATGACGATGACAGCGCAATTCGTTTTCCATAAGGAACCCTGCATCCTGTGTCTGTACCAGCGGGTTCCTTACGTGCTCACCGGGCTGCTGGCTGTTATAGCGTTGCGCCTGAGGGCATCATCACCGCTGATCCCCCTGATCATCATCCTGTGCGGGTTGATATACTTAAGCGGCGCTGGCATCGCCTTCTATAACGTTGGGGTCGAGCAACACTGGTGGGTATCGGGTTGCACGGGCAGCCTGTCGGAGACCGTGACCCTGGACCAGTTACGCGCCAGCCTGATGCATAAGGCGGCCAAATCCTGCGACGATATCGACTGGACCCTTTATGGTGTGAGCATGGCGACCTATAATGTCGTCTTCTCGGGCATGCTCGGACTGGCCAGCATTGCTTCGGGCATACAACTGTCCAAGACTGGCAAAACAAGACAGGCAAAAAATGACGGCGCAACATAAAGCTTATTCATCGATAGACGGTCGCCTGCCCGGCGATCCCAGCCGTGCGCAATTGATCGAGCGCATTATTCGGGTCGATCAGGCCGGAGAATACGGCGCGGTGCGTATCTATGAAGGGCAGCTTAGCGTACTTGGGAAGTCTAACAGCGCCCCCGTCATCAGCCATATGCTGGAACAGGAAGTCGCGCACCTGGACACATTTTCCAAAATGCTCGGCAAGCGCCGGGTTCGCCCAACCGCCCTGCTGCCGCTCTGGCATCTGGCCGGGTTCGCTCTGGGCGCAGGAACGGCATTGCTTGGTGAGAAAGCGGCCATGGCCTGCACCGTCGCCGTCGAGGAAGTCATCGACGAGCATTACGCCGGACAAGTCGAAAAACTTAAGGCCATGGGCGGCGATGAGCAGGAACTACAAAAAACCTGCGAGAAATTCCGACTGGAAGAGCTTGAACACCGCGATACCGCCCTTGAGCACGGCGCCGAACAAGCCCCCGGATACGAAGGTTTAAGCGCCCTTGTAAAGACCGGCTCGCGTCTGGCTATCTGGCTATCAGAGAGGGTTTAGCGTTCGTGCTTGCGGACAAGCCCCGAAATAATGCCGCGGAAAGTGCGCACTTCCTGTTCCGTCATATTTGCCCGTTGGAACATATTGCGGATATTGCGGACCATGGCCGGGCGTTTTTCAGGCGGCCTTAAAAACCCGCAATCATCCAGTTCCGCTTCCAAATGCTCGAACAGTCCGACCAGTTCCATCTTGTCGGCGAGGCGGGTGTGCTTGGGGATGCGCTCGTCAATGGCCGGGGTCAGGTCGCCGGACTGGAACCATTCATAACCGATCAGCAACACCGCCTGGGCGAGGTTGAGCGAACTGAAGGCCGGGTTCATGGGGATCGTCACCAGGGTATCGGCCAGGGCGACGTCGTCGTTGTTCAGGCCCCAGGCTTCGCGCCCGAAAATCACGCCGGGGTTGCCACCCGCAGCGATGACACCGCGCATTTCCTCCGCCGCCGCCCGCGCGCTCAACACCCGTTTGGTCATGTCCCGGTCGCGGGCCGTGGTCGCGTAGACATGGCTTAAACCGGACAGGGCCTGCCCCGTCGTCTCAAAAACACGGGCCGCGTCCAGGATCACCTCGGCCCCGGCAGAAGGCTTGATGGCCTTCTCGTTCGGCCAGCCATGCACCGGGGCGACAAGACGCAAGTCTCCCAGCGCATTGTTGAGCATGGCCCGCGCCGCCATACCGATATTTTCACCCAATTGCGGATTGATAAGGATGATCGCCGGAGCCCCGACAACAGCCGTAGCGCTCGACTTGGGCAGCCGCCGGGTTTTCTTCTTTTCGGTCATGCTGTTCAGGTCACGCCGTCGCGGTACAGCTTGTAGACGATACTGTCGCGCAGGGCTTCGTATGAGGCTTCGATAATGTTGGTCGAGACGCCGACCGTCGACCAGTGATCGCCGTGGTCACCTGCGGATTCGATCATCACCCGGGGCATCGCCGCAGAGGCATCCGTAGAACGCAGGATGCGGACCTTGAAATCGACCAGCCGCAAATCCTCCAGGACCGGATAGACCGGCGTCAGGACTTTTCTCAAGGCCCGGTCCAGCGCGTTAACCGGGCCGTTGCCTTCGGCCACCGTCATATGTTCAACCCCGTCAACCGTCAGTTTAACGGTGGCTTCAGAGACGATCACCAGTTCGCCCTTGGCGTTCCAGCGCCGTTCATCCAAAACCCGGAAATGGTTGCAATGGAAATAGTCCGGCACCTTGCCCAGCACCCGTCTTGCCAACAACTCGAAACTGGCCTCGGCCCCATCGTAGGAATAACCGTCGAATTCCCGTTCCTTGACCTGTTCGACCAACCGCATGATCTTGGGATCATCAGCATCGACTTCGATACCGATTTCCCGGAAACGGGCCAGAATATTTGCCCTTCCAGCTTGATCGGAAACGACAATCTGGCGTTTGTTGCCAACCAGACCCGGATCAATATGCTCGTAACTGCGCGGATCTTTTTCGACCGCCGATACATGCAGCCCGCCCTTGTGGGTGAAGGCGGATTCACCAACATACGGCGCGCTGCGGTCGGGAGCCCGGTTCAGGTGCTCGTCCATAACCCTGGAAACATGAGACAGATGGGTCAGATCATCAGGTGAAATGCCGGTCTCATAACCCATCTTCAACATAAGCGATGGAATGATTGTAATCAGATTGGCGTTGCCACAGCGCTCCCCCAAACCGTTAAGGGCCCCTTGTACCTGGCGCACACCAGCGCGCACGGCGGCCAATGAATTGGCGACGGCATTGCCCGTATCGTCATGGCAATGAATGCCCAAGTTAGAACCCGGAACATGCGCACTCACGATACTGACAATTTCCTCGATCTCATGGGGAAGGGTGCCACCGTTGGTGTCGCACAGCACAATCCAGCGGGCCCCCCCATCCAAGGCTACTTTCAGGCAGGCCAGGGCGAATTCCGGATTGGCCTTGTAGCCGTCAAAGAAGTGCTCGGCGTCGAACATCACTTCGTCGACCTTGGAGTTGGCATGCTTAATAGAGTCCGAAATCATGGCGATGTTTTCGCCATGCTCGATCTCGAGCGCCACATCGACGTGGAAATCCCAGGTCTTGCCGACCATGCAAACCGCTGCGGCACCGCAATCAAGCAAGGCGGTGAGGCCAGGATCATTTTCTGCGGAACGCCCGGCCCGCCGGGTCATGCCAAATGCAGTCAGACGGGAACGGGTGAATGGAGGCGGAGACTTAAAAAACGCGTCGTCCGTCGGATTGGCGCCGGGCCAGCCACCCTCGATATAATCAACGCCGAGCCGGTCCAGCTCAGAGGCGATCAACATCTTGTCAGAGACATTGAAATCGACACCCTGGGTCTGAGCTCCGTCGCGCAGGGTACAGTCATACAGATAAACGCGGTTGTCGCTCATGCTCACAGGTGATCCCAGAATAATTTTCTCAGTAATAACGAGACGAATGCCGGAGAATGAACAATTTAACGTCATTGCTCAAGGCTTTCCACTTCGAAACTATGCTTTCAAGGTTCCAGAGGCTGGTTTTCTTGGTATAAGAAACCATGAGCGAAGAAACCGACCTAAGCGACCTAAGTGAACAGGAACGCACCGACTTTCTGGCATATCAGGAGAAGGTTCATGATACCAACATCAATGAACAAACCCTGCTTGCGACCGATTACCTGAATCACTTCAACGAAATTGTCATGACCCTGGAAATGATTCCCGATATGCCGGAATTACTTGAAGACGCCAAGGAATGGCAACCCAAAGGTTATCAAGAACACCTGATGGAAAGTACGTTTTCCGACCGCGAACTGGCGGTGGAGGCCTACAACCATGTGCCGAAGAAATTCCGAGAACCCTTCGAGCAGACCATTTCCCAGATCGACACCCTGATCGCCACGACCATTGATCGCCTTGAGGCCGACCTGGCCCAGGACAATATGGATCTGGTGCGCGAGAACGCGACGGCCCTGTCCAGGGTCATTCAGCGCCTGATGGATGTTGCCGGCGGCATCATCAACGGCAGCGCCAAGACAATGGAACAGTCGGAAATCGATATTTTGATTGGCTAGCACCCTTCCGGGCTAATAAATTTAGCGGCGAGCCTGAATGGCCGTTTCCAGCGCCTGAAGGAAGCGCGACCTGTCCTGTTTTGAAAAAGGGGCCGGGCCACCGGTGACGGTGCCGGTCTCGCGCAGGTCGGCCATCAGGTTGCGCGTCGCCAGGGCCATGCCGATTGAATCTTCACTAAAAGCCTGACCGTTGGGGCGAATGGCGCCAGCATCCTTTTTAAGGATACGGTCGGCCAAAGGAATATCGTTGGTAATGGCGATATCCCCGGCCTGGATATGCTCGACGATCCAGTCATCTGCCGCGTCGGCCCCCTGGGTAACGACGACAATGCGAACCATCGGATTGGCATGGGGACGCACACCGCCATCGCTGACCATATGCACCATCAGGCCATGACGCGCGGCGACCTTAAGGGTTTCATCCTTGACCGGGCAGGCGTCGGCATCGATGTAGATTTCGGTCATTTTTTTATCCCTCAAGCGCCGGGCGAGGCCGTCCGGCCCCTTGGCTCGCCGCAGTAGCGGCGGCCCGCGGTCGCGGGCTTGGGGAGCCAAGTTACGCGGAGACAGGATACGCCTCCTCTCGCCATCAGTTTCAGTCGTCATTCCCGACCTGATCGGGAATCCAGTTCTTTTTTCCCCACAGTCTGGATTCCCGCCTTCGCGGGAATGACTGTTCTTATCCCCGCCGCCAGATGGTGCCGCCGGAACCATCCTCAAGGACGACACCCTGGGCCGCCAATTCGTCGCGGATACGGTCTGATTCGGCGAAATCCTTATTGGCGCGGGCTGCTACGCGCTTGGCAATCAAGTCCTCGATAGCGGTCTCATCGAGACCTTCCCCGCCCTTAAACCAGATTTCCGGGTCTTGTTGAAGCAACCCAAGAAGTTCTGCTTGTTTCAGCAGCATTTCCTTGTATGCCGCTTTTTCAGCATTACTTTCCGCCCGATTCAAATCTCCTGCTATCGAATGCAAATGGCTAATTGCTCGAGGAGTATTCAAATCATCTTTAAGACAAATAACGACAGGCGTTCCATCACTACCATCGAGCATCTCTGATTCCGTACCATCAATAAATGAGATTTGAGCAACGGAGCGAAGGGCGCTATAGAATTTGTCCAACTCCGCCTTCGCCTCTTTGATCCCCGCCTTGGTAAAATCCAACGGCTGGCGATAGTGGGTTTTCAGTAATGCTAGTCTGATCGCCTCGCCGGGGAATTCTTTCAGCAGATCATGGACGGTATAGAAGTTGCCAAGGCTTTTTGACATCTTCTCGCCTTCGGTCATCAAGTAGCCATTGTGCATCCAGTAGCGGGCCATAGCTTTGGTGTCGTGGCTGCAGCGGCTCTGCGCGATTTCGTTTTCGTGATGCGGAAAAATCAAATCCTGACCGCCGCCGTGGATGTCGAATTCTTCGCCCAGGTACTTGGCACTCATGGCCGAGCATTCCAGATGCCAGCCGGGTCGCCCAAGACCCCACGGGCTTTCCCATCCGGGTTCAATCCCTGATGAAGGTTTCCATAGGATAAAATCGGCCGGATCGCGTTTGTAAGGGGCAATCTCGACACGGGCACCGGCGATAATCTCGTCACGGTTATGGCCCGATAATTTTCCGTAGTCGTCCCACGAGGAAACAGAAAACAGCACATGTCCTTCGGCTTCGTAGGCATGGCCTTTTTCTAGCAGAGTCGCGATCATCGCGATCATTTCCGTTATATGATCGGTGGCGCGTGGTTCTTTATCCGGATCAAGCGCGTTCAGGGCCGCCATGTCTTTATGAAAAACCGCTGCCGTGCCTTCGGTGAGGGTGCGGATATCGACACCGGTTTCAACGGCCTTGGCGTTGATCTTGTCGTCGACGTCGGTGATATTGCGTACGTAGGTGACTTTAGAATTGGGATAAACTTCTCTCAACAACCGGTAGAGGACATCAAACACAACAACCGGGCGGGCGTTGCCGATGTGGGCGAGGTCATAAACCGTCGGCCCGCAAACGTACATGCGGATGTCGTCCTCGTCGATGGGGACGAAGGGTTCCTTGTTGCGGGTCAGGGTGTTGTGTAGTTGCAGCTTCAAGTTAAAGACCTTCGATTATTTTATCGCAAAAATCATATGCACACGCACTTGCACGTTGATCTCACCCGGCATCACGGGGACATTCGTTTCGGCGGACTGAAAGGACATCATCCGTTGTTGTGGTACGGGGCCGCCGCTGGCACCGTCGGTGATACTGACGATCTCACCCAGTTTAATCCCCGCCGCATCGACCAACTGTTTGGCTGTGGCCATGGCGTCTTTGACAGCGCTTGCCCGCGCTGCTGCTTGCAGGGGCTTGGTGTCTGCGACCAGAAAACGGATGCTGTCCAGCCTGTCCGCCCCGGCCTTGGTCAGGGCGTCGATGACTTTGCCGAGCCCGTCAGGCTGGCCCAGACGCACCCGGTTATCGACGGAAGCCCTGTAACCAATGACTTTCGGTTGTTGCCCCTGATTACCCTGATTGCGCTGATAGAGAGGATTTAAGGAAATCGAACCGGTCTGAATATCCTTCCCCGCAATGCCATGAGCGGCGAGAGCTTTAAGAACGGTCCCGGCCTTTACCGAGACGCCAGCCATGGCCGCCGCCGCCGTTGCCTCATCGGCAATGACGGAAACCCGCAATTCCGCCGTGTCGGGTTTTGCCGCAGCCACACCATGACCATCGACACTGATCGTACGCTCACCAGCCTGCACCGGCAAGGCGCACAAAACAAAGCTCAGAAACATCAGAAATTTAATGATTTTCATTAACTTTCTCCGCTCAAACGTTGCAAGACCCGCGCCCGCCCGATAAGTAGCAACAGTAATTTCAGTTCCGGGCCGTGATCAAATCCGGTCAATGCCAGGCGCAACGGCAGAAACAAATCCTTGCCCTTGCGACCGGTCGTTTCCTTGACTGCATTGGTCCATTCTTTCCACGTCGTCTCATCCCAGGCACCGTCGGGCAGCAAATCGGCGGCGGCGGCGGCAAACACCTTGTCCTCAATAACCGGCGCGATGACATCGAAACAAACCCTGTGCCACAAGGCCGCATCCTCGAAGCGTTCAAGGTTGGGCCGGATCGCCTCCCAAAACCTCTGGCTTGCGTGATCAAGGCCAAGGCTCTGCAACCGCGGAGCCGCGTCTGCGAAATCCGTCCCATGCAACAAGGCAGCATTTAGTGTTTTCAACTGATCGGGATCGAACTTCGGGGTGCCCCGCCCGGTGTGGCTGATGTCGAAATCGGCGGCCAGATCGGCAAGACTGGTTCGCGGTTCAATGGCGTCAGACGTGCCGATGTGCGCGAGGTAACTGTTCAGGGCCATAGCCTCGACACCCTCATCGCGCAGCGAGGCCACGGTCATCGAGCCCAGGCGTTTGGACAAACCCTTGCCACCGATATCTGTCAAAAGCGGCGTATGGGCGAAGGTTGGCGGCTTCGATCCCATAGCTTCAAATATCTGGATTTGCACGGCGGTGTTGGCGACATGATCTTCGCCGCGAATAACGTCGGTGATGCCCATGTCGATGTCATCGACGGCAGAAGGCAGCATATATAAATAGGTACCGTCGCCACGCACCAGCACCGGGTCGCTCAGATTGCTTCCCAGAAAGTGAACCGGGCCGCGAATCAGATCATCAAATTTTATATCACCATGATCGAGCTTGAAACGCCAGTGCGGCTGGCGTCCTTCGGCCTCATATTCCTGAACTTTGGTGTCGCTCATTTCTAGCGCCGAGCGATCATAAATAGGCGGTTTGCCCTGGGACATCAGACGCTTGCGCTTGTAATCCAGTTCTTCCGGGCTGTCGTAACAAGGGTAGACACGCCCCGCCGCCTTCAGGGTTTCCAGGGAGTCCCGGTAACGCTGCATACGCCCCGATTGGCGTTCCAGGCGGTCCCATTGCAGCCCAAGCCAAAGCAGATCATTTTCGATGGAGGCGGCGAATTCTTCGGTTGAGCGTTCCGCGTCCGTATCGTCCAGACGCAAGATGAACTGTCCACCCTTGGCGCGGGCTTGCAGCCAGTTGACCAACGCCATACGGGCGTTGCCGACGTGCAAGTGGCCGGTTGGACTGGGCGCGAAGCGAACGATGGTCATGCCTGGCCTCCTTCCGGCGCAGTGCCGGTAAAACCGTTGGTGATAGGATAGCGGCGATCACGACCGAAGGCGCGGGACGAAATCTTGACCCCCGGCGGCGCTTGACGACGCTTGTATTCGGCCCTGTCCAACATCCGCCAGACTCGCTCCACGGTTGCCGGATCATGGCCTTGGGCGGCGATTTCCTCTGCCGAAAGTTCGGCTTCGATCAGGCCATGCAGAATATCGTCAAGTTGATCGTATGGGGGCAAGCTGTCCTCGTCTTTTTGATCAGGTTTCAGTTCCGCCGACGGCGGTTTGGAAATAACCCGCGCACCCATGACCGGCCCAGAAGGCCCAAAAGCGCCCAGGGGAAAATTCTCGTTACGCCATTTTGACAGGGCGAACACCGTCGTCTTGTATATATCTTTGAGCACTGAATAACCGCCACACATATCACCGTACAAAGTCGCGTAACCGACCGACATTTCCGACTTGTTGCCGGTCGAAAGCACCATGTTACCGAACTTGTTGGAAAGCGCCATCAAAGTAATGCCGCGGGCGCGGGCCTGAAGATTTTCCTCGGTAATGTCAGGTGCGGCACCCGCAAACGACAGTTCCAGCATGCTGGTAAATGCCGCCATCGCCGGTTCAATGGAGATACTGTCCAGCCGGCAGCCCAGAAGAGTGGCTATTTCAGCGGCATCATCCAGGCTTTCTTGCGACGTATAGGGCGAAGGCATCATCACGCAATGGACTCGTTCTGCCCCCAAAGCATCGACGGCAACTGCGGCGCTGAGGGCGCTGTCGATGCCGCCGGACAGGCCGATCAGGATGCCGGGAAAGCCATTCTTGTTGACGTAATCGCGAAGCCCCAGACAAATCGCCCGATAAATCTCTTCCATGTAAGCGGAGTGTTCAGGTTCTTCCTGGCCCGCGCAGATCCAGCCATGGCCCTCTTCAGACCACATGGTTTCAACAATATGTGCGGCCCATGAAGGGGCGCGAACCTTAAGCTCGGCATCCCCAGCCATAACAAAACTGTCACCATCAAAGACAAGTTCATCCTGACCGCCAACCAGATTGACATAGACCAGCGGCAACCCGGTCTCGATGACCCGGGCGCGGGCGTAATCGAAGCGGGTATGCTTTTTCTCAATATCGAAGGGTGATCCGTTTAGGACGATCAAAATGTCGGCGCCAGCATTACCCAGGCTATCACTCACCGTCTCGAACCACATATCCTCGCAGATCATGACGCCCAGCATGACCCCTTTGAAAGGGATCGGTTGTTGCGAGGCTGCCGCAGCAAACACCCGCTTTTCATCGAACACCCCATAATTGGGAAGTTCCTGCTTAAAGCGGGCGGCGCTGATCTTTCCGCCCTCAATGAGCAGCACGGCATTATAAAGCTTGCCATCCTGTCGCCACGGTGTCCCCAGCAGGACGGCCGGGCCACCGTCCGCCGTTTCTTCGGCAAAGGCCTGAACACGCTGCAATATGGCGTCCTGAAACGCCGGTTTGAGGACCAGGTCTTCGGGCGGATAACCGCTGAGCGCGAGTTCGCCGGTGACCAGCAAATCGGCGGACCAGGCATGAAAGCGCGCGGCGCGAACCAACTCCAGATTCCCATCCAGGTCTCCAACGCTCGGATTAAGCTGGGCCAGGGCGATATTCAGGGTTTGCGTCATTTAAACAATATATCCATTTTAGTTGGCGGAGCCTACGGGCCAGCCCATATCCTGTCAACGAACGATGGTTGCACAATCTACGACACCTTCATCACGACTGGAATTTTCCGAGTAGACCACGTAACCTGTTTCCATAATGAACAAACAGCCCGACCCACAGAACAAAATAAAAGACGTCGAACAGGCGCGCCAACCCGAGCCACTGCGCGCCGACATTTTCATGCCCGGCCTAGGCAACACCTACGGCAAATCAAGCAAAGGCGGGATCGCCTCCCAACATGTCCAGCCCGCCGCTAAACCTGCGGTGAAAAAGAAGGTTTCTGAAATTGCGTCTTTGAAGGCTTCGCCCCCCGCTGTTCCGCCCCCTGCCCAACCCGCTGTAAAGCCTGCCGTCCAACCCGTAGCGGCAACGCCTGCAAAAAAAAGCCCCCCCGTTCCGGGACGGAAAATTCCGCAAAAAAAAAGCAAGCGCACGCCCTCCCCTGAACAACGAACCCAGCAACTGGCGAAATCCGTCGTCTCCACCTTTACCAGCCGCCTGACCGAAGAAGCCACCGCCAAGGGTGGCTTTTTATCGATTCAGGACTTGGAGTCCCTTAACCAGGAATTCGAACAGAAAACAGAAGAATTAAAGACGGTCCTGGAAAAATCCTTCGAAGACTACGTCAGCGCCCGGGAAAAGGCATCATGGGATCTGTCCCGCAAGTACCCATTTGATCGGATGATCGTAAAAACGTTCTCCGACATGCTGGAAACCGACAGTCGTAAATTAAGGCGCTCGGATTCGGTCTCCAGGCGGATTTTACCGGGATTCTTCATGGCCCTGACGATGATTCTGGGGCCGGATAAACTCGATTCATACCAGGGCAAGTGCAGGGCCGTGGTCAAACTGGTCAAAAAGGCTTACGGGGACAAGTTCGAGTGGGAGGACATTTACGAAAACGACGACGCCCGGGCCATCGTTATCGACGCCCTGATCGACATCGCCCACGGTTTCGATGATATTGACAGACGAGCCCCGTGGTTCATCGACATGATCAATTCGCATTTGCCTCCACCCGACGAGAAGACCACCCAGACAGAGGCCGAATGGACGTTTACCAGCGATGGCTTCAAACAGTTTTTCAAAGCCCTGATGTCGGACCTGAATGACGCTTTGGAAAGTGAAGGTGGGCGCTTGCTCATTACCCGACGGTACAGCGTCGAGGAAACCATCGAACTTGTTGCCTTGATGAAAGGCCTGGAAGTTGGGTTAAAAGGATTTTAGAGATATGTTTTGGAATAATATTTAACCACGGGCTGAAAATAGTAGAGGGAAAAATCATGGTAAAAAAATCTGCTAAATCTAAAAAGCCTACCCCGCGTGCGCTAAAAAGCGGCAAACCCCGGCATCTCACCCATACGCCGCTGCATGGAGAGTATGAAATCCATTCTTCGGCCGATAATCCACTGGCCAGGTCATCCTTAACAAATAAAATTTACAACAAGGAATTGGAACGGCTGCACATTGAACTGGTGAAGCTCCAGGAATGGGTGAAGGCCAAGGGCCTTAAGGTTGTCGTTGTTTTCGAGGGACGTGACGCCGCAGGCAAAGGCGGGGTAATCAAACGCATTATCGAACCCTTAAATCCCCGCGTTTGCCGGGTCGTAGCCCTGGGCACACCGACGGATCGAGAGAAAAGCCAATGGTATTTTCAACGTTACGTCCCGCACCTGCCGGGGGCAGGGGAAATCGTCCTGTTTGACCGCTCATGGTACAACAGGGCCGGTGTCGAGCGGGTGATGGATTTCTGCACCGAGGACGAATATCGCGAGTTTCTACGCTCGTGCCCGGAATTCGAACGCATGCTTGTTCGTTCCGGCACCATTCTGATCAAGTACTGGTTCTCGGTCTCCGATGATGAGCAGGAGAAACGTTTTCAGGCCCGGCTCGAAGACCCGACAAAACACTGGAAGCTCAGCCCCATGGATCTGGAGGCACGAGACCGCTGGGAGGATTATTCCCAGGCCAAGGACGATATGTTTGCCTTAACGGATATCAAGCAAGCGCCGTGGTATGTGGTCGATGCCGATGTTAAAAAAAGGGCCCGGCTGAATTGCATCAACCACTTTCTGAGCATGTTCCCTTATGAAGATGTCGCGCCAAAAAAACCCCGGTTGCCAAAGCGGAAAGTCTCAAAAGTCCCGCATGTCCGCCCGCCCATGTCCGACCAGAACTTCGTACCGGAGATTTTTTAAGGTCAGACGATAGAGGCCGCCCGCTCACGATTGACCGAGCGGCCTTCTTTCAGGGCCTCAGCGATCAGGAATGCCAGTTCCAGGGACTGTTTGGCGTTCAGGCGCGGGTCACAATGGGTGTGATAGCGCGAGCCTAAATCCGCTTCGGTAATGGCCTGATCGCCACCGACGCATTCGGTGACATTCTGTCCGGTCATTTCGAAATGGACACCTCCGGCGTGGCTGCCTTCGGCTTTATGGACGGCGAAAAAGCCGCGCACTTCTTCAAGAATTTTATCAACCGGGCGGGTCTTGTAACCGTTCGAGCTTTTGATGGTGTTGGCATGCATGGGATCGCAAGCCCAAACCACGGTACGACCTTCACGCTGAACAGCCCGTATCAGGGGCGGTAATTCATCTTCAACCTTATCCGCGCCCATGCGCACGATCAGGGTCAAACGGCCTGCCTCATCCTTGGGATTAAGCAGATCGATCAGTTTGATCAGTTCATCGCTCTGCATGGTTGGTCCAACCTTGACGCCGACCGGATTGGCAACACCGCGCAAGAATTCAAGATGCGCGCCGTCCAACTGACGGGTCCGATCCCCGACCCAAAGCATGTGCGCCGAGGTGTCGTACCAGTCACCAGAGGTACTATCGACGCGGGTCATGGCCTGTTCGTAGTTGAGCAGCAGGGCCTCATGGGAAGTGAAGAAATCTGTCTCGCGGATTTGCGGCGTTGTTTTCGAGGTCACGCCACAAGCGGCCATGAAGGCCAGGGTTTCATCCAGACGATCAGCCAGATCGCGAAAGCGTTCGCCGGATTCACTGTCGGCGACAAAACCCAGGTTCCACTGATGCACCTTGTGCAAGTCTGCATATCCGCCTTGCGCGAAGGCCCGAAGCAAATTCAAAGTCGCTGCGGCCTGATTATAGGCGCGTTCCAGACGGGCCGGATCGGGCATGCGAGCCTCGGGCGTGAACTCCATGGCGTTGACCATGTCGCCCCGGTAACTTGGCAAGCTCACACCTTCAATGGTTTCGTTGTCCCCGGAACGCGGCTTGGCGAATTGGCCAGCCATGCGTCCGACTTTAACCACCGGACAAGCTGCCCCGTACGTCAGCACCACCGCCATCTGCAACAGAACCCGGAAAGTATCGCGGATGTTATCGGGATGGAATTCGGCAAAGCTTTCGGCGCAATCACCGCCCTGAAGCAGAAACGCCTTGCCAATAGCGGCATCGGCCAGCACGCGCTTCAGTTTGCGCGCTTCACCAGCAAACACCAGTGGTGGATAACCGCGCAGCCGACCCTCTACGGTGTCGAGCTGCGCAACGTCCGAATAAGCAGGCATTTGCAATGCCGGTTTCGCACGCCAACTATCGGGCGACCACGTTTTGGTCATATTCAATCCTCGAAACTTGAAAACGGAACAAGGCTATAAACCCATAGGGAAAATTACTCAAGTCACCCTTCAATATGGAAGCCCGGTGTCGAGCGTGAAATGCCTTGTTCCTCTTCGGTCATTTCTGCCGGAACATCGCCAAACAACGGTGTGCTTAAATAACGCTCACCGGTGTCCGGTAACATGCACAAAATATTTGCGCCTTGCGGGGCCTCTTCACAGATCTTGAGGGCGCCAGCGAAAGTGGCGCCAGAACTGATTCCCACGAAGATACCTTCTTGTAGGGCCAGTTGCTGGCTGCAACGTATGGCATCGGCCCCGGCAATTGTCAGGATACGATCAATAACACCGGAATCGACAGCGTCGCTGGCCAGCTTGGGGATGAAATCCGGGCTCCAGCCCTGCATGGGATGGGGCTTAAACGCCGGGTGGCTGGCCGCAGGTGTGTGATCGGGATTTCGCTCCTGGGCGGTGCCGCTGCTCAGCATGGCCGCATCTTCGGGTTCGCAGACAATAATTTTAGTTTCCGGTTTTTCTTCCGCCAGAACCCTTGAAACCCCTTTCAAGGTGCCGCCAGTACCGAACCCGGTAACCCAGTAATCCAGATTTTCACCTTCAAAATCATTGAGGATTTCCCGCGCCGTCGTGCGCGTATGAGCGTCGGGGTTGGCTTCGTTCTCAAACTGGCTGGTCATGAACCAGCCATTTCCCTTGGCAAGTTCCTGGGCCTTGGAAACCATGCCGGTACCTTTTGCCGGGGCCGGAGTCAGCACCACCTTGGCACCGAGAAAACGCATCAATTTCCTGCGCTCGACACTGAAACTTTCAGCCATCGTCACGACCAAGGGGTAGCCTTTCTGGGCGCAGACCATGGCTAATCCGATGCCGGTATTGCCACTGGTCGCTTCGATAACCGTTTGTCCGGGCTTCAGAGCCCCGGATTTTTCGGCCTCCTGGATAACCCCCAGCGCCAGGCGATCCTTCACCGAACCCATGGGGTTGAATGCTTCGATCTTGACAAAAAGATTGACCCCCGCAGGGGCCAGTTTGCCAATGCGCACGACCGGCGTATTGCCGATTGTTTCCAGGATATTTTCGAATTTACGAGCCATCATCTGTCCCCCGATAAGAATTTAAGAAAACGCTATATCACTCTCAGAATTGAGGGGACGACCCTAATCACTTTTAACACACATTGGAATTGTTATATTGTTTTATTCTCCAGAAGGCCCTGCGTGATCTGGCCGTTTCTCTCTCATGGTGACGAATTCCTCCGCCGCCGAGGGATGGATGCCGACGGTCGCGTCAAACTGCGCCTTGGTGGCGCCGCACTTCATGGCAATACCAAGTCCTTGAATGATTTCTGGTGCGTCCAGGCCCATCATATGGCAGCCGACGACGACATCTGTTTTAACATCGACGATCAGCTTCATGAAGGTTTGCTCGTCGCGGCCTGACAGGGTGTATTTCATGGGCCTGAAGCGGGAAACGTAAACGTCGAGATTTCCGAACGCTACCCGTGCCTGTTCTTCGGTCAGGCCGACGGTGCCGATGGGCGGACTGGAAAAAACGGCGCTGGGAATATTACTGTGATCGACCTTGGTCGGGTTGTCCTTGAAAACGGTTTCAACGAAGGCCATGCCTTCGGCAATGGCAACCGGCGTTAAATTGGCCCGGTCGGTGACATCGCCAACGGCCCAGATACTGTCAACGGCGGTCGCCGAATACCCATCGACGACAATGGCCTTTTTCTCATTGAGCTCAACCCCAACTTCTTCCAGCCCCAAACCAGCGGTGTTGGGAGTGCGCCCAGTGGCGTACATGACCAAATCGGTCTCGATGATGTCGCCACCTGCGAGTCTGAGCGAATACTGATCACCCTGTTTCTCAATACTGCGGATAACCGATTCCGTTTTCAAGGTGATGCCACGTTTCTCCATCTCGGCGGCCAAGCACAACCGGATATCTTCATCGAAGCCCCTAAGCACCGTATCGGCGCGCAATACCAGCGTCACATCGACGCCAAGGCTATGAAATATTCCGGCAAATTCGACAGCTATATAACCGGCCCCGACAATAACGATGGATTTTGGCAGTTGTTTCAAATCCAAAGCTTCATTGGAGCTGATGACATGTTCGATGCCCGGAACATCCGGCATGGACGGCCAACCACCGACGGCGACCAGGATATTTTTCGCGCTATAGTCTTTGCCAGCGATCTCGACAGAATGCGGCCCGGTAATCACCCCGCGCCCATCAAGAACCTCGACCTTGTTTTCGCTTAGGATACGCAAGTAGACGCTGTTCAGGCGATCCAGTTCCTTGTCCTTTGCGGCGATCAATTTGGCCCAGTCGAACTCAGGTTCGGGAACGTTCCAGCCGTAACCGGCGGCATCTTCGAAGTCATCGCCGAAATGACCGGCATAAACCAGCAACTTTTTCGGAACGCAGCCCCTGAGAACGCACGTCCCGCCGACCCGGCTTTCTTCAACCACAGCGACCCGCGCGCCAGTTTGCGCCGCCAACCGCGACGCCCGAACGCCGCCGGAACCAGCACCGATTGTTATCAGATCGTAATCATATTGGGGCATTGTTTTAAAATCCTTGTCGTGAACTATTACTTATCAGGCCGCCCCTGTTGCAAACAACTGCGCAGGGTCGTGGAAACTTTTGAATTCGATGGCGTTGCCGCTGGGATCAAGAAAAAACATTGTCGCCTGCTCGCCGGGCTTGCCCTCGAAGCGGACATACGGTTCGATCAGGAATTCTGTACCCGCCGCTTTAAGTTTGTCGGCAAGCCTGTGCCAGCCATCCCAATCAAGGACAACACCAAAATGACGGGCCGGAACCTGCTTGCCATCGACAGCGCCGCTGGGCGGGGGCGATAGCGCATCTTCGGCCAAGTGAGCGACGACCTGATGACCGAAAAAATCGAAATCAATCCAGCCTGCGTCCTCGCGTCCAAGGCCGCACCCCAACAGCCCCACATAAAAAGCGCGGGCCTCTTCTAGATCGCGTACGGGAAATGCCAGATGGAAAGGGTTCAAGGCCACTACATGCCTCCCAGGCACATGTATTTGACTTCGACAAATTCATCGATGCCATACTTCGATCCTTCTCGCCCGACGCCGGATTCCTTGACCCCGCCAAAGGGCGCAACCTCCGTCGAGATAATGCCTTCATTGGCGCCGATGATGCCATATTCAAGAGCTTCAGAAACGCGCCAGACACGGCCAATATCGCGACTATAAAAATAAGCCGCCAGTCCAAATGGCGTGTCGTTGGCCATCACGATGGCCTCTTCCTCGCTGTTGAAACGATACAAAGGGGCGACGGGACCGAAGATTTCCTCGTGGGCCAGCTTCATGTCGGTGGTGATATCGGTCAGGATCGTCGGCTCATAGAAGGTGCCGCCCAAGTCGCTGCGTTTACCACCCACGGCGACCTTGGCGCCTTTTTCGATAGCATCGGCGACCAGCATTTCAACTTTCTCTAAGGCCTTGGCGTTAATCAACGGTCCCTGAGTCGCCTCTGTCGTCAAGCCGGGGCCGACGGTCAGTTTGGCAACCGCGACGGCCAGTTTTTTGGCGAACGCGTCATAGACGCCGTCCTGAACCAGGATCCGGTTGGCGCAGACGCAGGTCTGGCCGGTATTGCGATATTTTGAGGCCATGGCCCCAGCGACTGCGGCGTCAAGATCGGCGTCATCAAAGACGATAAACGGCGCATTGCCGCCTAGCTCCATGGACACTTTCTTGACCGTATCGGCGCACTGTTTCATAAGCAATTTGCCGACCGGCGTCGAACCGGTGAACGAGAGTTTGCGCACCGTTGGATTAGCCGTCATCTCGCCGCCAATTTCGGCGGGAACGCCGGTGACAATGTTAATAATTCCGGCGGGAATTCCCGCCCGTTCGGCCAGTTCCGCCAGCGCCAGCGCCGAATACGGCGTGTCTTCAGCAGGTTTGATGACGACCGGGCAACCCGCCGCCAGCGCCGGGGCGCATTTTCGGGTAATCATGGCGGTCGGAAAATTCCACGGCGTGATCGAGGCGACAACCCCGACCGGCTGCTTGATAACGACGATACGCCGATCATTCGCGGGGGCCGGAATGGTATCGCCGTAAACACGCTTGGCTTCTTCGGCGAACCACTCAACGAAAGAGGCGCCGTAGACGATTTCGCCCATGGCTTCAGCCAGGGGCTTGCCCATTTCCGCGGTCATGATGCTCGCCAGGTCAGACTGGTTCTCCATGATCAGCTCGTACCAGCGACGCAAGATATTGGCACGCTCTTTTGCCGTTTTGCCAGCCCAGGCAGGCATCGCCGCGGCAGCCGCATCAATGGCGCGAGCGGTTTCCGACGCACCCATTTTGGGGACCGTACCGAGCAAAGAACCGTCGGCAGGATTAAGAACATCAAACGTCCCTGCCCCGTCGGCATCGGCCCACTGGCCGTCGATATAACATTGTTGCCTGAACAGGCTGGAATCATTGAGTTGCATGGGTATTCTCTTTTCTCGGGATTATTGAAGGCCGCAGTATAGAGAGTCAGATATGGGGCGTGAACCGCCTTTCCGCCAGCCGGAAAAGCTAAAACGTGGGATTTCCCACTGCGATTCCTTATATGATGAGACAGCGCACTTTAATTTACCAAAAAAGGACTTAAACCATGGCCGGAGATAAAATATCAGTCACTTTTGAAATTCAGGCTGACGCGGAAAAAATGCTTGAATATGCGGCAACCCAATACGGCCTTCCCGGTAAAGACAAGGCCTTGCGGTGCCTGCTCGATTATTTGGCCAAAGACGCCAACTGGAACCAGATATTCACCTTGATCCGTTGCACCCGGTGTCAAGATGACGGCGGCTGGAAACCACCGCAAGATACTTAAGGTCTTGACCTTACCGTTGCTGGAGGGCTGAAAGTTCTGCTTTACCAAAGGAAGTCGCATTCATGCCGAACAAATTGAATATTATCATAATTGCCGTCATTCTTATCGTGCTGGGCGTCGTCGGCAGCGTTTACGTCAATGTTCTAGACAGCGACGGTAATGAAGTGAAAGTGGTCGGTTGGGCCGACCCCGACGATAAGGCACTGGTCGCCCGGGGAGACGCTATTTACGCCGAAGTTTGCGGCACCTGTCATGGCGCGAACCTGGAAGGCCAGGTCGACTGGCGACAAAAGACCGAAGACGGCATGCTGCCCGCCCCGCCCCATGACGCCAGCGGCCATACATGGCATCACCCCGATAACGTGCTGTTCGAGATCACAAAATTCGGCGGTCAGAAGAATGCCCCCAAAGGGTTCATCAGCGCCATGCCCGGGTTCGGCGATGTCCTTAGCGATAGTGATATCTGGGCCGCGTTGGCCTACATCAAAAGCCGTTGGCCCGAAGACATCCGCAAACGCCACGCCCTGATGTCCGAACGCATGAAAGCGAACTGACGTCACGCGCCAACCCTACTTCTCGATGACAATGCAATTTTGTTGACTTTTTACGAATAAAGGATTATAGTCCTTTCTAACGAGTTGCACATCCGCGCCTAAATTCCAGTGCGCGGGTACTTTTTTTTGTGCCCACGTAAGATTTTTGAGGCCGCCCGGAGATTTCCCGGCGGCCTTTTTTATTGCGCTTTTCCTCACCCTCAATCGCCGGGCCACTAGCAAGCCCGTTTTCGTGAAACCAACACGATGACAGGCACCTTAAACCTTTTATCAGGAGATAAAATCATGACCAGGACTTTCAAATTAAACCACACCATCGCCGAAAACGTTAACGCCAAGCCGAAAGACGTTCTATCGGCGAAGCGCTATCTCTATGACATGGGCTACTACGAACCACCGCAATGGGGCATGACTGAATTCCCCGACCACGCCCTGATCGAGGCCATCCGGAACTTCCAGCGCGCCTACGGTTTACGCGTCGACGGGGTCATCAAACCGGGTGGAGAATCCGAAGAAACGATCCGGAAAATCCATTCCCAGGCGCGCACGTTACAGGCAATGGGCCGCAACGGCGATACGGTACTGGCCCACATTACCCCGGCCGAGGCGAGAATGCTGAAATCCAAAGGCGGCGCCGGGACGACGAACCCCGCGACCGGCCTGCTGGAATTTTACGACGCCGACAAAAAGCAGGGCTCCTACATCTGGCGCACGGTGGGCGACGGCAAGGTGCGCTCTGCCCATGCCAAGCGTAATGGAAAAACCTTTTCATGGGACGCCCCGCCCGAAGGCGGCCACCCCGGCGAAGCCTATAATTGCCGCTGCCGGGCGGAAGAACATGATTGTTACAATGAGAAAGCCAGGAGGAATGAAATTAGCGTCAAACAATCTAAAGTAAGGTTCGAAATTAGTCAGCTTACGATGAAAATTAATAATAAAAAACTCGCCATCAAGACTGATGAGGCAAGAATCAAAGACTGGGAGGACCGCGGTTTTTTTGGGGCCGTTGGCGGGGCTTTATCACGCACTCCCAATGTTTTCCTTAAAGGTGTCGGAATTGCCGCCGAACTTGTCGGAGCACCTTCAGGCCTGGAAATACTGGATATTATGGAAAAGTTGAAAAAAGATAAAACTGCACTTCAAGGATTTAAAGAAAAGCTTAGGCCCCTTGAGAATGAATTGAAAAACCTCGAAGTTGAGCAAAAATACGCTGAAGAAAAACTAAAGCAGTGCCAAGCCGGAAAAAAAGGATGACGGGGGATAAAATTAGGCTGAAATATTATTCTACTCAAACTTGCCATAATCGCTGATGTAGAAATCGAGACTGCCTTTTTCATGGTCGCTCATTTGCTCAAGGAGCCGCTCATAGGGTTTTTCGATGACACCGGAAATGTCCCCATGGGCGGCTTCTGCCCGCTTGATCCAGTAATAAGCTTTTCCAAGATTCTTCTTGAAACCGTCGCCATTGAGGAACCGTCTCGCCGCATCCAGCATGGCAGGCACATATCCCCGGTTAGCCAAATCCAATAACCGCAACCAACCGTATGGCGGTGTAGACTGAGAATAATAATATTGAATGACATCAAATTCAGCGGGGGGGTATTTCTTATCTGCCGCCCATTGACGGAAAAATAACGCCAAGGTTTTATCGAGAATTCCATCATCATGATCCCGATAATTTTCCGCGAGGCGGTAAACCACACCCATGTCTCCCCGAAACAAGTCCCGGCCCCACTTCAATTCCGCTATAAATTCTTGACGATATTTTTTATGCTCTTGCCAATCGTATTGCTCTGCGACAGCGATTAATTCATCAATACAGAGGGCATTTTCTGCGCCAAGCCTTCTGGGTATTCTGTTATCAAATTTACCGCTACGGTCGAATGCAACTTCAAGATTGATCAGGTCAATTTCCAAAGCCCATGACAAATCCTCATCACAGTCCTTCTTCCACAAATCAGCCGCCAAAACCGGCTGGGAGGTAAAGAGCAATATCAGTATGGTTAGTCGCAACATCAATTTATTTTTCACATAAAATATTTTTCTTCTTGAACTCACCAAATACGATTAAATCACCATTGACTTGGTATTTCAATTCTTCTCCCAGGCGGCTCAGGTGCAGGGCTTTGGCCGTCATGGCGATACCATCCTCTCCCACATCACCCCTGCAGAGACCTTGTTGTTGAGAGCCAAAGGCGGTGCCGGGACGACTAATCGTGCGACCGGGTTGTTGGGCGCGTTTGTATCAGAAATAAGCACAAAGAGTATTCTGTTCGAACTAGTGCCCTGTTACGTGATGATCGGCACGCCAATTAGAAACTCGTGGGCGAACAGGATCAGGGCATAAACCGCAAGGCCACCGACCACCGCGATCACATCAAATTTAACGTCCGCCCGACCGTCGCCCTTGGATTGCCCGCGTCTTTGCATGGAAAGGGCAGAAAACACGGCGAAAGTTCCAAAACATGCAAAGATCAGGCTCGAAGCCAAATCCCCATTGGCCAACAGGTGAACCCCCGACCACAGGACAATACCAATGGACATGGGATGACGAACGCTGCGGCGGATCGTGCCGGGCATATCGGCGGCTACGAGAAAAATAAACGCCACCGGCATCACCATCAAAGCCACCGTGCGACCCCAATCGAAAGGTTCCCAAAGGGGGACAAAGTCGGCACCTGAGAAACCAAAACCGATCAAAATCAAACCCGTCAACGAAATGAGCGAAAAGACACCCTTAAAGGGCTTCTCGCCTATCTTACCGACAAGCCGGTCCTTCGCGCCCGGAAGGGAAGGCACAAGATGAACCCCAAAAAAGATCGCAATACCCAGAACTAAAGTTGTCATGAGTTATTCCACGGTGACGCTTTTCGCCAGATTGCGCGGCTGGTCCACGTCGGTGCCTTTGATGACGGCGGTATGATAAGCCAGAAGTTGCACCGGGATGGCGTACAGGATCGGCGTGACGAAGTCATTTACCACCGGAAGGGCCACCGTTGCCGCCGCCAGATTACCCAAATCCTTGACCCCTTCGGTATCGCTCATAAAAATAACCCGACCGCCACGGGCGATCACTTCCTGCATGTTCGAGGCAGTTTTTTCGAACAAACTGTCCTTGGGCGCGATGACGATAATCGGAACGCCGTCGTCGATCAACGCGATGGGGCCATGTTTCATTTCACCGGCCGCATAGCCCTCGGCATGAATATAGGATATTTCCTTGAGCTTCAAAGCTCCTTCCATGGCGATAGGAAAACTGACCCCACGTCCCAGATAAAACACATCACGGGCCTCGGCCACTTCCTTAGCCAATTCACGTATAGCCTCGTCGTGGTTGAGGACTTCGGCGGCGCGGGCCGGAACCTCCACCAACGCACCGACAAGACCCGCGGCCGTTTCACTGTCCATGGTTCCCCTGGCCCGCCCCAGCGCAATGGTCAGACAAGCCAGAACCGTCAACTGGGTAGTGAAGGCCTTGGTCGAGGCGACGCCGACTTCCGGCCCGGCGTAAGTTTGCAGCACCGCGTCGGATTCCCGGGCGATGGTGCTTTCGGGCACGTTGACGATGGACAATATTTTCTGGTTCTGGGTCCGCGCGTAGCGTAGAGCCGCCAGGGTATCCAGGGTTTCGCCGGATTGTGAAACGAACAGCGCCAGACCATTTTCGGGCATGGCGGCGGCGCGATAGCGGAATTCTGAAGCAATATCGACCTCGACCGACATGCGCACCCTGCTTTCGATCCAATACTTGGCGACCATGGCGGCCAGATACGCCGTGCCACAGGCGATAATTGTCAACTTGCTGACTCCAGCAAAATCAATATTCAGATCACCCAGAGAGACTTCGCGGCTGGCTGGATTGACATAAGAATGCAGGGTGTCGCCGATAACCTGTGGCTGCTCGTAAATTTCCTTGAGCATGAAGTGGCGGTAGCCGCCCTTGCCGACCGTCGCCCCGGACAGTTCGGTCAGCCGCACCAGGCGTTCAATTTTCTGATCGTCCTCATCGAACACCGTGGCTCCCGCAGAGGTGATCACCGCCCAGTCGCCGTCTTCCAGATACATGATTTTCTTGGTCAGTTGCGCCAGCGCCAGCGCGTCGCTCCCTAAGAACATCTCGCCCTCGCCGAAACCGATGGCCATTGGCGTGCCGCGCCGGGCGGCAATCATCAGATCCGGTTCGCCGCTAAAAAGAATGCCCAGCGAGAACGCCCCGCGCAGCCGCTTCAAGCACTTGGCGGTAGCCTCGCGGGGACTGTCACCGCCCTCAAGATATGCGGTGATCAGGTGAGCGACGACTTCCGTGTCAGTTTGCGATGCCAGCACCGCACCACCAACCATGACCTCGTCTTTGAGTTCTTGAAAATTTTCGATAATACCGTTGTGAACGATAACCACCTTGTCGGTGGCGTGGGGATGGGCATTTTCCTCGTTGGGCACCCCGTGGGTGGCCCAACGGGTATGACCGATACCGGTAGACCCGCTTAAGGGTTCCTCCTGTAAGCGTTTATCAAGATTGACCAACTTACCTTCGGCGCGGCGGCGTTCAATACCGTGCTGGGTAAGTGTCGCGATGCCAGCAGAATCATAACCCCGGTATTCCAGCCTTTTGAGACCATCCAGAAGCAGCGGTGCCGCTTCGCCCTTGCCGATAATCCCAATAATTCCGCACATTATTTTTTCTTCTTTGCTTTTGCGGCGCGCCTGCTTTTAGCCCAACCATCCATTTGCCTGTGTGGGGCGCGGGCAACCGCAAGGGCGTCCGCATCGACATCTTTGGCAATCGTCGATCCTGCCCCAACGACGGCCCCCTCGCCAATCGTCACGGGTGCCACCAACGCGGTGTTGGAACCAATAAACGCGCCCTTGCCGATGACCGTTTTGAATTTGGAAAAACCATCGTAATTGCAGGTGATGGTTCCAGCGCCGATATTGGCCCCTTGGCCGACATGCGCATCGCCGATATAGGACAGGTGCGAGACCTTGGCCCCGGGCTCTATCATGGCGTTCTTGATTTCGACGAAGTTGCCGACCTTGGCCGCCTCGCCAAGCGTTGTTCCGGGTCGTAACCTGGCGAACGGGCCGACAGTCGCACCCGGTAACACCGTAGCCCCTTCAAGGTGGCAGAAGGGATGGATCGTCGCGCCCTCGCCGATGCTGACGCCCGGCCCGATGAAAACGTTGGGACCGATAGAAACATCCTCGGCAATCTGGGTATCGAAGCTTAAGAACACCGTCGTCGGATCAGTCATGGTGACACCACCCGCCATGGCCTGAAGGCGCAGGCGATCTTGAATAATTGCTTCGGCCTCGGCCAGGTCGGCGCGGCTGTCGATGCCGATCAATTCATCCGGGTCGCCTTCCGATACGGCGCAGGCAAGACCATCGGCACGGGCAATGCCAATAATATCGGTCAGATAAAATTCACCCTTGGCATTGTCGCAGCCAACCCGGTCAAGCAGGTTCCACAGCACCTTGCCGTCGATGGCCATGACACCGGAATTGCAAAGGCCTATTTCGAGTTGCTCCTCGGTGGCGTCTTTGGCCTCGACAATAGCCTCCAGCTCACCACCCTCAGCGACCACCAAGCGGCCATAAAGGCCGGGATCATCGGGCCTGAAGCCCAACACTGCCACCGCTGCGCCTTCATCACGCACGTCCAGAAGCTTATCCAAGGTCGGTAGCGTAATCAAAGGGTCGGCCCCGAAAATTACCAGCACGTCACCATCAAAGTCGCCGATGATGTCACGCGCCGCCAGAACCGCGTGCGCCGTGCCCAGCCGCTCAGTCTGTACCGCAGTTGGATACGGCGACACTGCCTCAGATACCACATCCATGAAATCACCAACCACGACGCAGACGTTTTCCGGATGCAGCCCGGCGACGGTTTCCATCAGATGAGCGATCATCGGCCGGGCGGCCAAAGGGTGCATGACCTTGGGCATTTTTGATTTCATGCGTGTGCCAAGCCCGGCGGCGAGTACGATAACGGCGATTTTTGGCGTGGTCATAAGGTCAGAATTGCCCTAAAAAGCGGTTCCCTAGTGAGGGATTTCGAGAGGAACTTGCCACATGGCGGGAATCCCGCCAAGTCAAAGATTGTTACGGAGTTTTGCAATGAACAATAACAGCCCCGTCAAAGCCGTTCTGTTCGACCTGGACGGCACCCTGATCGACAGTGCGCCGGACCTCCATGTCGCCGCCAACAAGCTGCTGGAACAAGAAAACCGTCGCTCGGTCAGCCTGTCGGAATTGACCGACATGATTGGCGACGGCGTGCCGAAACTCATCGAGCGCGCCTATGAAGCCACCGGGGATGGAGTTCGCGAAGGCACACTAGGGGATTTGACAAAACGCTACCTGCAATTTTACGAACCACACTGCGCCGATCTGACCATTGCCTTTGCGGGCGCCGCCGACTGCCTGAAACAGTTGCAATCCGAAGGTTACGACCTCGCCGTCTGTACCAACAAACCCTACGTCGCGACCCTGGAGATATTGGCCAGCCTTGGCCTTGCGGAATTCTTCCGGGTGGTTATCGGCGGCGACACCCTGCCCGGCATCAAGAAGCCAGACCCCCGCCATCTTCTGGCGGCGCTCGAGAAACTGGGACTTGACCCGGAACAAGCGGTGATGGTCGGCGACAACGCCAACGACGTAAACGCCGCCAAAGGGGCGGGCATTAAAGTTGTTGTATGCCGGTTCGGGTACACCAAAGGACCTGCCGAAAATCTGGGCGGTGATCTGATCATCGATCATTTCGACGATCTGGCGGGCGTTATCAAAGACCTTGGCGATGCTTGACAACAGGGGACCGACGCCCCTATACCTCGCCCTCCTTATCAAGCAATAAGGGCGCGTAGCTCAGCGGGAGAGCACTCGCTTCACACGCGAGGGGTCACTGGTTCAATCCCAGTCGTGCCCACCATTTTCTTTTTGTTTAACATCAATGAGTTAGACACAAAGAAGACACCCTCTCAAAACCACAGAACATCAAGCGGTCACACTCTGGTCACACTAGGGAGGTCGCATTGGCTTCAATTCGATTACGCAAAGAGAAATGGCAGGTTCAGGTCCGGCGGCAAGGCAGTCCTGATGTCAGCAAGTCGTTCATCAAGAAATCCGACGCCACAGCATGGGCAAGACAGATGGAGGTTGCAGCAGACCGCCATGACCTTCCCATTGACCCAAGGGTCTTAAAGAAGACCACCGTTGCAGACATCATCCGTCGATACCGGGATACGGTCACGCCGTCCAAGCGGGGGCAGGAGAACGAGAAGATCATCCTTAACGCCCTCCTCCGTCAGAACTTCACCAAGTTGACGTTAAGTGAGATCACACCAAAGGAATTCTCACAATATCGGGACCAACGCTACAAGCAGGTTAAGTCCACGACGATCAGAAGAGAACTTTCACTCCTTCAACACACCTTCCGTCTTGCCAAAGATGAATGGGGTCTGAATAGCCCCTAGATTCGTAGACACCTTCTTCTCTAAATTTGAGGCAAGGAGGCTGATATGAGCAAAGTTAATTTTAGTGACGATTTTAAACGCGACGCAGTACGTCAGATTACCGAGAGGG